>Ga0208298_1000003_pt1 | contig 111931 bp, 104 predicted proteins | sample 14BtaG_FD_184088 | JGI IMG/M metagenome (GOLD analysis project Ga0208298, IMG submission 184088) | Marine viral communities from the Subarctic Pacific Ocean - 14B_ETSP_OMZ_AT15311_CsCl metaG (SPAdes) (version 2) | ecosystem: Environmental > Aquatic > Marine > Oceanic | place: Pacific Ocean... | reverse complement strand
CTCGTGGAGCAATACCATCTAAGAGTGGTGCAGACAATGCTACACGTCCAGGGATAGGAAGTATACCACCCAACAGTGAGGTGATAATAACAAGGACACGATTATCCTTGATATACTTTTTTGCTAAGGCATACACATCCTCAAGAGCACTGTAATCACGGATGAATCCACCCAAGATCATAATACCAAAGATGTACCCCATGTAGAGTTCATTCTTAGCAATACCAGTAATAACTTTCTCGATCATAATTTAAATCTTCTTCTAGTTTATTCAAGAGAATGAAGTAATCTTCGTCTACGTCACCATAGAAACTGACACCTTTCTCCTCGTAAAATTTCAAAATTTTATTATAAAGAATAGGATACTCGATGTCGAGTGTTAGTTGACGGTTAACTGCTCCCGAAATAATATCGAGAGAGGAAGAAAACTTCTGTAGCGTAGTCATATGCGTTACCTCTGGACTACAATGGTGGAGGGATTAACCTCCAACGGGTCAGGAGGGACTCGAACCCCCGACCAATTCATTAGAAGTGAATTGCTCTATCCATCTGAGCTACTGACCCAGTGGTAGTCTTACGTTCTTCCAATTCCAATTCAGCAAAGTGATGTAACTGATCGATAAACAAATCGAACAGCGCATCTTCATTGCTCAATGCCTCGTAGAACTCTGTGTTCATGTTGAACTCCCTTGACTACCTCGTAATTATAGCAGACTGCTCAGCGAGCGTCAAGGTCTGAAGTAATCTTTTCGCATGTACCGACCAAGGATGTTTGAGTTGTAAAATGCTGGTGTGCCATCTTCAAATGCCTCCGTAAGTACATTATTGAGAAATAATTGACGGGTCTCTTCAAAGTTTGTGAGTCCCTTGGATTTATGTAGGCTAATTATATCCCGTTTATAGGCAAGATTCCCGAACCGCTTGCGTTCTTCAGTAAGTTCAGCACTGCTTCCGTAGTAACGTTTCCAGTCACTTTCAGATTTAACTCTCCTGCCTCCAGTTCTAGGCTTTCGTAATTGGTGAAAGTACTTTCGGCCGATGTATCTTTTCCCAGTGAGACTATTTGTAATGCAATAGACAAACCCATAATGATCGTCAATGTCCTTAGATAAAAAAGGTTGTCCTTCAAAAATCCAGGGGTTTTCATACTCTTTTTCATTTTCATCAGTCGGTTTCTCCGTCGTCATCGTATGTGTATACCCGTCTCACATTCTCACTATCTAGGTAGGATTCAGTATCGGAGTAAACTTCTGCCTTAAGTTCTGCGATTGCAAACTCAAGGTCATGTATCAAAACTTTCAAATTCTTTTTATTCATACTCGATATTCTTGTAGGACTTTTAGAACTTCATTATATGCATAATGAGCACCATCACACCACTGACCAGTTTTGCCTGTTTGGTTTTCCATTTCATATAACTCTGTCTTCAGTTTATGAAGACGAGCTTCCATATCAATCTTCAGCATTTGCGATCTAGGCATTAGAGTTTCTCTTGTAGTGATGTCCAATCTTTATCAAACTGTTCTAGACCTTTGTCGGTAAGAATATGCTTGTAGAGTTGATAGAACATGGGTAGTGGGATTGTACAAATATCAGCACCTACTCTAAAGGCATCCGATACTTGAATAGGTTCTCTGATAGATGCTCCAAGGATTTCAGTTTTGACCTGATGAGTTGCAAATACGTCTGCAATCTGTTCAATCAAATAAATTCCATTCCAATGCTGGTCAAATACTCTACCAACGAATGGTGAAACATATGTTGCTCCTGCTTTTGCAGCAAGGATTGCCTGTGCTGTGCTAAAGATGAGTGTAACATTTACATGCACATCATCATCTGCTAGTTCTCTACATGCTTTCAGTCCTTCGACTGTGCATGGAACTTTGATAGTAATGTTTGGTCCGATCTCCAGGTACTCCTGCGCCATATCAAGCATCTCTTCAGCAGTATCTCCGACTACTTCAGCAGAAACTGAAGCATTCCATGGAAAGATTGCTGAGATTTCCTTAATGACTTGCTTAGGGTCCTCTCCTGCTTTCAACATGAGACTGGGGTTTGTTGTAACTCCATCGATTAGTCCAGTCTCAAAGGCAGAGGCAATTAGCTCTGGGTCAGAACAGTCCAGAAAAAGTTTCATGACTCTCCTGTATAGGTTGTCAGTATTTAGTATAGCAAAAAAGCACCCCTAAGGGTGCTTTGTGTTCGTATGCAAATAATAAATTATTTGTTGTAAGTACGACCACGATAACAGAATGTGCCGTGAGTCTCCTTAGACTCTACACAACGAGTATCATACTCAACACCACGATATGAGGTGTGACTGATCTGTGCATTGTGCAGTGCAGATGCCTTATTGATCTGCTTCTTGACCATTTGTAATGTGTTCATGTTGTTACTCCTGAAGATAGGGTGGTTTATTCCCCCGTTCCTTCAGTCGTGTGCGTCCCATGGGTAGCATTCAGGAGTTGACTCCTTCATGACCTCAATCAATTCCACCTTATATTCAGGGGGAATATTCTCATTTGTTCTCATCCGAAACATAATTGCATCGGCTTGTTGACAGGTGAGTGATGTATAGAATAATAGTTCTAGCATGGGATGAACGGCTCCGTTCCGCGACTTACTTGCGTCCCCCCGAAGAGGGATGAACGTAAATGGTAACTTGCGCTACCACTTATATTTATATTGTAGCACACTTATTTTGAATTGCGTCGTGCTGATTTAAGATACTTATCACTTTCCAGGTCTGTGATAAGAGTCATACCACTTCTAATAAACTCTTCGCCCTTATCAACACTGTGGCGGGTGTTGCGTTCCTTTTGAGGTTCTGCAGTTTGCCAACTACCACCAACACCACCATCCATATTGACAATGATGTCGTCACCTTGCTGCTGTTGCTGTGCTTTTTTCTTTTCCATTAACCAAAGTTCTTCTGCGAAAGGGTTTGCTGGTTGGTCTGCTCTATCTAACAAGTCATCCCAACCGTGTTCTGCTGCGTCTAGGATTGCCCTATAGCATTCATCATTAGAGGGAGAATCCTGCGAAGGTATTTGCCTCAACGTCTTGTTTGATTCCTCCGATGACATAACTTTCAATCTCCGTTTCTTGAGGTGCATTTTGCTGGCCTTTACTATTTAACCAATGCTCCGTCCAAGGTAACGGATTGTTTTTAGCAGGAATGTCAAACATGGGTTTGATACCGATCGCTTTCATACGACGGTTAGCAATCCACTCCACATAATTATGAAGCAGACGCTCATTCAAACCAATCATAGATCCATTCTTGAACAGATACTCTGCCCACATTTTCTCTTCATCTACGGCACGCTGGAACATACTCTTTACCCAAGATTGCTCCTCCCTAGAAATGAGTTCCATCTCTGGATCATCACCATCCTTCCACTTATTCAAAATATTCTGAGTAAGTACAAGATGTTGTGACTCGTCACGAGCAATCAATGAAAGAATCTTTGCACTACCTTCCATGAGTTTGTTCTCACCGAAAGCAAACGAACATGCAAAGGATGTATAGAAACGAATACCCTCTAGGATATTGACATTAGCAACTGCACGATACAGTTTACGCTTCAGTTCACGACGGTCAAACTGCCCTGCATAGTGACCTTCGTTTGCAAGTTCCCACATGGTTCCATTGTCATACTGATGAGCATGATCAATAAATTCATCATAGGATTCAGTAACAGATGATGCACGAGAGAGAATCTTCTCATCGTCTAAGATAGTATCAAAGACTTCTGTAGGATCTGAGTATACGTTTTTAATGATATAGGTATAGGAGCGACTATGGATCATCTCCATAAACTCCCATACAGTCATCGCTGACTCAAGTTCGGGTAAACTGCAGTAAGGTATAAAAGCCATCCCAGGACCACGCCCTTGTACACTATCCAACATGATTTGGTACTTAAGGTTACTAGTGAAGATGTGCTTCTGCTCTTCCGATAAAGTCTGGTAATCTGCACGATCTTTTTGTAGTGATACTTCTTCTGGTCTCCAAAAATAACCCAGTTGTTGCTGAGTTAGTTTATCAAACACAGGATATTTGAAGGAGTCATATCGTTGGACTCCCAATGGTTGACCAAAAAACATGGGTTGCTTCTTGGTGTCCACTTTGTTCTTATTAAATACGGTCATTCCTTGTAGTTCAGATTTTGCAGGACTCACAGTCTTCCTCCTCGGATTCTAACAGATCGGTTATTAAGTTGTCAACATTCTCAATCGATGGTTCTTCATCACCATCTTTCTTAGCATCATATGTGTTCTGATAATAAGAAGTCTTCCATCCATACTTGTAGGTATTAAGAAGATCGTTTGCCATGACAGAAACAGGTACTTCATTATCAGGATAATTCTCTGGGTTATAAGACCAGTTACCACTGATTGCCTGATCAAAAAACTTCTGCATTACTGCAGTCACTTTAATGTATCCATCATTATTAGGCATGTCCCAAAGCAGGGTGTAGTTGTTCTTCAGGGTAGTGTACTGGGGAACAATCTGCTTAAGAGGTCCTTTTTTGGACTTCTTAATGGACAAGAATGCACGAGGCGGCTCGATTCCATTGGTTGCGTTTGACACAACGGAGCTGCTCTCCGAAGGCATTTGTGCGGACAGTGTTGAGTTCCTAAGACCGTACTTTTGGATCCGACCTCTAAGAAACTCCCAATCACACTGTAGATCATTCGGTACAATCTCATCAACTTCGTTCTTATATGTATCGATTGGAAGAATTCCATCTGAGTATTTTGTTTTACCAAAATATCCGCAAGGTCCCTTCTCCATCGCAAGACTATTCGACGCTGATAGAAGAGCGTATTGGAACCTCTCAGTGAGTTTATGCACTAGATCATGTGCCTTGTTACTGTCATATGATGCACCATTCTTTGCCAGGTAATGTGCAAGACCAATGTAACCAACACCCAGAGAACGACGGTTAACGGTGCTCTGCTTTGCTGCCTCAACAGGATACTCCTGGTAGTCAATCAGAGCATCCAGACCCCTTACAGCGAGGTCACAGAGGTCATCCAGTTCATCCAGACTCTTCAGTTTACCGACGTTAATAGCAGACAGAATGCACAAAGCAATCTCACCTTTAGGATCATCAATATGACCAATAGGATCAGTAGGTAGGGTGATCTCTTGACACAAGTTACTCATGTTCACCTTGTCCTTGAAGGACGAGTGTGAATTACAGTGGTCGATGTTCATCAGATAGAGACGACCTGTCTCTGCTCGCTCCTTTAGGATGCTGAGAAAAAGTTCTTGTGCCCCGATAGTCTTTCTTGGAATAGACTGATCTGATTCATAGTCCACATAGCGAGCGTCAAATGTATCAGTACCAAAAGCATCATAGAGACCTGGTACATCATGCGGTGAGAATAAGCTAATCTCTCCATTCTGGATGAAACGCTCGTAGAAAAGTTTTGAAATTTGGATTGAGTAGTCAAGTTTCCTCACTCGATTGTCTTCTGTTCCTTTATTGTTCTTAAGAACAATAATGTCTTCTATTTCTTGGTGCCAGATTGGGAAGTGTACTGTAGCCGATCCACCGCGAATGCCATTTTGAGTACAGCATCTGACAGTGCTTTCAAACTTTTTGAGGAATGGAACAACACCTGTGTGCTGTACTTCTCCGTCTCTGATTTTAGCGTTGATGCCACGGATTCTGCCTGCGTTGATACCGATTCCTGCACGCTGAGCAACATAGTAGCCAATCGCCATGTCACTAGAAAAGATGCTATCGAGGGTGTCATCGACATCAACAAGAACACAGCTAGCAAATTGTCGAAGTGGAGTTCGCACCCCTGCCATGACAGGTGTGGGAATGTTGATTCGGTGTTTTGAGATTGCGTCATAGTACTTTTTAATATATTCCAATCTATAGAACTTATCGTCGTCTTGAAACAACGTAGCAGCAATCATCATATACATGTACTGGGGTGTTTCAAAAATTTTCCCAGTGCTGCGATCCTGCACTAGGTATTTATCTACAACCTGTCGTGCTCCAGCATAAGTGAACAGAAAATCCCGTTCATGATCCATATAACTGGACAGTTTCTCCCACTCTTGTTCTGTATATTTTTTAACGATAGATGCATCATAAACTTTTCTAGACACACACTTCTCTACATGCTCCAACAAAGGAGGGTGTCCATCAGGATGACCATTGTACACTGCCTTCCTCAGACTAAACAACAGAAGTCTAGCAGCAACAAACTGATAGTTAGGGGCATCCAATGAGATAAGATCATTAGCAGAACGAATCAAGATTTCTTGAATATCCGAAGTCTTAATGCCATCAAAAAATTGAAGATTGGCATTCATTTCTACCTGAGACTCAGACACACCAGCAAGTCCATTGCAAGCGTGCTCTACCATCACATGAATTTTATCAAGATTCAGAGGTTCACTAACCCCATCTCTCTTGATTACCTGGATTTCTTTCATACTTTTTTCCATTCGCTTAGTTTAATCTGTGCTTGTAGTCCGCTGTAAGTGTTGAATTCTACTAGAGATTGGACGTCATGTCCAGCAATAAACATATCATTCAGATCTTTATCCTCTAGATTTTTTGGCCAGATGACAATCTCATATCCTTTGTCGATGACTTTTTGCATACGAGCAATGATCTCTTTGTTACGCTGCTCATTATCATAGACGAAAACGACTTCTTTGTCTTGCAATAATCCCCAATCAACATCTGCTCCTGCCATAGCAATTGCATTGTCAATGTACAAACTATCAAACGGTCCTTCTGTAATGTATATGGTCTTGTTGAAATCTATTCTATTAAGACCAAAGATTTTAGTTTTAGATTCGTCCAGCATGATAGTGATGTATCTCAACTTATCGTCTGCTACAACGGACCTTCCTTGAAATCCGAACCAAGTTCCATCTGTGTCAATGAAAGGGATAATAATTCTGGGGTGATCCTTTTTGACATCTTTGAACGTTGGTTTCTGTGTGTTTACCCAGGTGCAAAACTTGTCAGTGTAAAACAAATCCGAGAAATATTTCTCAGGAATTTTACGACCAAGAAGGTATCCAACTGCAGGGTGTTCATTATTTAGTTCTTTGATACTTTGAAGTTCTCCTTTCTTTTTGAACTTCGGTTTTTCAAACTGAGTTAGTTTTGGTTTAGGAACAAATGAACCCTTGCCCGTTGTTCCAGACTTGTACCTCTCCATGATATATTCATCATAGAGATCGGGTGCATTGTCTTTCAGAAAATTTGGTAGCGTCCTTCCTACGCCACAGTTATGGCACTTGAAGACCATATCTGTCTTGATACGAAAGAAGTACCCTCGTGCCTTGTTACGATGCTTCTGAGAGTCACCACAGTAGGGACAGCGAAAGTTATAAAGGTCTGCCTTCTTGCGAGCAAACTTTTCCAGTCGTCCCGAAAGCAGAGTTACATAATAAGAATCAACAAATTCAGACAACTTTTAGACGCTGTGGAACTATTGCATTCTAACTGCTGCTGGTGGTGGTGTCAAGACCCCTTGAACAAGTCTTTGTCCAAGTGGGGAGATGAAGATACTAATCATTGCCAATGCGCCTGCAATGCTCCACATCTTCTTTTCTAGTACTCTAAGTCTATCATCAATAAGACGGATGTCTCTTTCACATCCCTTCTTGATTGCAAGTGTTTCTCTGTTAAGATCTGAAGACAATCTGTCTAACTTTTCAAACAGAATTGCATCAACTTTATCTTGCTTGTCTAATTTTTCATTATGGACAGCAAGCAGTTTGCCCATTTGTATAGAGTTATCTTGTAGGGTATCTACAACTTTTTCTAACCTTTCAATAATCGCTGTATTCAATTCAGAATCCATAGCTACCTATCTACAGTTGCTTGTGCGCCACCTGCCCTTGCTTTTAATTTCAAGGATGCAGTTTTCTTTTGAAGTTGACTTTGCAACTCCTTAATTTTCATATTGACTTTTTTCTTTTCGTTAGCAATTTGCTGCTGCGTCATTTGCTGCTGCATTTGCTTGTCAACATTTTCTTTTACGTTTCTAAGATGATTCATTCTCTTATCCATAAAGAATTTACCAGCATTAGCAGGCATGATTCTTTCAATCTTAACGTCACCTCTATAACGATAGTTTATCAATAAACGCATTTTTTGTCTGAGTTCTGCAGGAGAACTTGCATAGACAATAGTCTCACCGACTTCAGGGATAGTGACTTTATACTGGAAAAGTCTGGTAGGCGTAGAAGGATTTTCTGTTGACTCGCCTAGTTTGTTACCAGGCATTACAAGTTTCTTATCTTCTTTGCTTTTCTTTTTTAACTTACTACGAAACTTTAAGACGGGATCATATCCAGCAGTGGGACCTTTAGCAGCATCCGCACCAGTGAAACCAGTTGTCATCATTTCTTCGTTCATAGCATTTCTAACTCTTCTGTAAGATCATCATCTACTTCCAGAGTTGGAAGCATCCCTATAGGATATTTATTCAAGTAAAGTAGTACAGTTTTCAAAATACTCCAATACTCCCTTTCAAGTTTAAAAAATAATAAGGGCGTTGCTGCTTCACCAAAAACATTATAAAGAATAATAAGATGATTAATAACTAGGTGGGTTCTTAATGACCCTCCACGCACATAACGCTTCAAGAGTCTTTTCAGATACTTGAAGCGTTTAATGTCTTCATCAAAATCCTCTCTCGTTACACAAGCAGGATTCTCATAATGCTTTATGGCGAACAGAATGTAGTTAGACTCATTCAATTCGTCAAATTTCATTTATCAGCTGCCGAAGGTCAGTGTTGCTGCGCCATCAGAGATGACTTCCTCAGTACCACCTGCAGAGGTGATCTTGACGCGATACTTATAACCGTCAAGTGAATCATCACCGAGACTGCTGTATGCCAGAGTCGCAGTAGTGAAGTCTGCATAGGTTACACCAGTGTCGGTGTCTGCTGCAATGTTAACCCAACGGGTTGTTGCTGCTGCAGTCTGACGCTGCCAGACATAAGCAAGAGCACCAGGTGTTCCTGTAGTAGAAGTGCTAAGAGTGAATGTACCAGCACCAGAGGAACTAGTAGATGCTGCAGGTTGTGCAGTAATGGTTACTGCTGATGCAACGTCTGCTGCGATGGTGTCATCTGCCTGACTTTCTGTGCCATCAGGATTGCTGATGAATGCAAGACACTCTGCCTTGTGACGAGTGTTACCAGAACCATCGGTATAGGTGCGATAAGACCACCAACCAGGACCAGTGATACCACGAGAAGCATTCTCGTTCAATGCTGCTTCAGCAGCGTCAATAAACACAACGGTCTCGGTAGCGGATCCAGCACCGTTACCACGGGCAGATCCTGCTTTTGTCTTATTTGCGTTGCTATCAGTTCTCCCGTAAAGAGACATGGGTTACTCCGTATTAATTCCTAATATATTTATTTATAAAAAAAGGGGACTTGAGTCCCCCTGATGGTTGTCATGCTTCGCGGTTGTTAATTGCTTGTTCAACAACTGCAAGAAGTTTGTCATCCATATCAGTCTTAGTCAAAGTGACTGCTTTCTTAAGGATGATCAAACAAATCTCAACCAGTTTCTCACCAAGTTCCTCATTGTCAGGAACTTTTGCGACAGCATCTGTAATGATTTTTGATGCTAATGGTAATAGAAAAGATAACATGATTAGTACTTAGAGGGTGCTAATCTATATATGCTTACTTCTTCTTTTTGGTGTCAATGATGGCACCTTTACCATACTGTTTCTCGATACTTGCCTTCACTTTATCGACGGCAGACATACCATCATACTTTGGTTTTTTCTTACCAAATGTATTGGGTGTGTTACTAATTGGTTTGTTGTAACGTTGGTTACCACCAACTCCACCACGCTCCATGCGACGGTCCTTCATGCGATCATAATCTTCTTCATTAACAACTTCTTCATTCTTCGCTGCTGCTTTCTTCTTGAGTGCTGCTTTACGGAATGTTAGATCAGTGCGACTGCCGCTGTCCATCTTACCCTGACTTGCTGGTTTCTTAGAACCGCCAGCAGGTTGAGGACCAGCATCACTACCAGTTCTTCTACCCTGAGCATACTTGGATCCACTCATCTTAGAGTCGCCAGAGACCATCTTGCCTGCATCAGATCTACCGTCCTGATACTGCTTCTCAGTCTGTCCGTGCTTACCCTTATAGAGTTCGTCAAATTGTCCAAATGTCAAGAATTTATTTTCAGTTTCTGCGACTTCTTCTGTGCTTTCTTCTGAAACTTCTTCTTGACTGCCATACGCTTGGTCTCCTGTAGATTCAAAGTGGGGATTTTTCTGGGATGGAACTTTGTCCATATCTTTACGAGCTTTCTCATTATTTGCTTGACGTTTCTTGAAGTTCACCTCCAGATAAGAATCGTCTTTCTTTTTCGCTTCGCTCATGTCGGCACCTTCGGAGTCGCCATCCATGTAACCTTTGCCGCCACAGGACTTACATCCTGCGCCGTTACACTTAGTGCATACTGCGCCTTTACCTTTACCTTCAACTGATTTTTGTGCAGGTGTTTTATCATCACACTTACATTCTTCCTCTCCTGTCTTATCGCAACACTTTTCAGTGATTTCCGATTGTTTGGGATTAATCTTGACCTTGGTTTTTCTTTCAGATAGATCTTTAAAACTTAACATCACTTATTCTCCTGGTTTAATTTATTCAATTGCTTGACAATCTTACCAGACTTCTTATGTGCCTCGGTTCCTTTGTCGCCACCTTGCAATGCATCGCGTGACAGGTTTCCTGCACGACGGAACATTTTGTTTTTCTTTGGTTGATCAATCTCCTTGTAACCTTCTTCGATTACATTCTCAATCTCTTCGATAGAGAAGAGTCCAGACTCATACAAGTGTGCAATCTGATCATAATCTTCACCAAGACGTGAAGCAAGTTTGCCACTGCCACTTGATACTGCACGAGCAGTCTTACCAACTGCTTTCTTCAGACCTCTACCAACAGCACCTGCTGCTCTTCTCAGAAGACTAGGCTTCTTAGCAGGAGCACTGCTAGAAGAACTGCTGCTTTCCCCGCCACCACTAGAAGACGAACCGCTGTCGGAACTGCTGCTAGAACTTGAACCTGTACCTTTAGACTTTCTGATGCTGTCTAGAACACCATCCAACTTACCACCAGTGCCATCATCGTCAGATGACTTTTTCTTGGCAGGAGTGTTCTGCATCGATGTACGCTTTGCTTTGATGCGTGCTGCTTCTCTAGAACCTTGGAATGTTCCTACTGCCTTACCAGCATTAGTAACAGCAGACTTGCCTGCTGCCTTGATACCTTTCTTAGCAGCAGCACCTGCCTTTTGAGCACCTGCTTTCAGTTTAGAACCTGCTTTCTTAGCAGCACTCTTCAGACGATCCATACGGGAAGGACCAGCAGGCTTGTTGAGTTTTTCTCGTGCCATTGCACCAGCGTCACGCTCTTCCTCTGAGAGCATCTCAACACCCTCAAGATGCTCACAGATCTCAATCAAGTCTTGATCATCTTCTGCCATCTCAAGAATGATATCTTCCATGACATCGACGAGTTGCTCATCAGTCAGTGAATCAATCTCTTCTCCAAGAGTTTCTAACTCGGCAAAGTCTGCTTCTGAGAATGCAAATGCTTCTTTACGAGCGGCACGTTTCTCATCACGCTCTTTCTTAGCGCGGTCAATAGCCATTTCCTTACCACCAGCACCATAGTATGTGGCAAGAGTGCGGCGATCCTTACGACGCTCTGCAGCATTTCTACCACCACTATCAGCAGTAGAATTGCGGTCTACAGAAGACTTAGATCCAGTGAATTTTCCTTCACCAAGAACCTCAGCATTCTTATCGTAATTTACGAAGTGCTCGTGATGACCTTCCTCTAGAATCTCAAGATCTCCGACAGGGACGTTCTCGTAGATATACTCATCATCTTCAATATCGTAATGAGTTACTGTACCGTCTTCCAGCAATGTGTGTGCTTCAGGAATGACAGTATACTCTTTACCCTCATACTTGACAAGTTTGGCGCAGTCGTGCCCTTTGGGTTTCTTCTTTCCGCCTTGCTCGTCCTTCCCCTTAGCACCAGTAATAATATCTGCCTTGGTTACTTTATCGTAGGGGACAGCATTGTTGGCAAGATTGCCATCGTTATTTTTCTTTTCATATACTTGTCTGAGAGCATCAGACATATCAGGAAGTTCGTTGAGGTTCATGTTACTAAGCGTCCTTGTCCTTTTTATTTATCTTACGAATGAATTCACCTGGAGTAAGTTTTCTCATATAGTTAGCAAGTTTATCCGTACCCATCTCTCCAGCAGGTGTAAAGTTAAAGAATTTAATATCATTCCTTTCAACTAAGTCCTTTAACCAACAGCGAAATACAGTTTCCCTTTCATCAATACAAATAATATAATTAGCACCTCTACTGACAACTTTACCAATAACACCAGTGTTCACATTTTCAACAAACGTTCCTACTTCAAACATTTTATTGTCAAAGTATGCTTCACGCATACCCTGAAGATCTAATCTAGGTGCAATCTCATGTAACTGGAATGATGCATCAGCAAAGTCTCCATACTCTTCAACTTTCATTGCTTGTCGCAATGTCAAGAATAATTTTTCAGAACCATCCTTACCAAGACCTTCTGGAACACCTTGACTAAATGAATCGAAGTCATCTTCTGCTGCTGCCTTACGCATCTTAGATGCAGACATACCTTCTACACCTTCAGCATCAGGATCTCTTTCTCCTGCAGAGGTTACTTTGATTTCATCGAATGAGTATAGTTCTCCGTTGTATTTCTGTGCGAGACTGTTGAACTCACTAACCCTGTCACCTCCCACCACAATGTTAACGCTGCTATACCCGTCAGTATCGAGTGCGGTAAGAACATCAAAGATAGTACGCATGTCCCCATTGTCAACAATCGCGTTCGCGTGATCTGGATATGCCAACCGCATATATTTAATTTTAGTTCCTGCGTCAAGGGGATTCTTTTTAGGATCCTCCGACCTTGAGGGGTATATTCTATACTCTCCTCCATTTGCCTTTGCCTCTCTAGCTACTTTTGCTAGAAGTTTCTCATGCCCAACCGTAGGTGGATTAAATCTTCCAAATGTAATAGATATTGTGCCTTGATCGACCGCACCCGAGCCGTCTCCAGTTTCTTCCTCTCCATTGGATTGTGTCGGGGTGATGTCATCGCCAGGTTTTAATTGTACTAGTTTTCCATCCTTAGACATGTGGGTTACATTCCCGCTAGGGTCTGCGTATCTACCGTAACCTACATGCTTAAGTTTTAATGTTTGTGCAGTTTTTGCTGCAAATGATTTTTCGGCTTCAATTAGAAAAGCACTGAACTTTTTCATTCTACCAATTTTTATTTAAGTTGAAGTTTGCTTTACTAAAAGTCAGTCTATCTACGAGTTTGTATGGGTTGCTTGAGGGAATAACAAACCCTTCATGTGAAGAAGGATTACCGTCAATGAAACATTCAACATTTTCATTAGTCACAACCGCATCAAGTAGACGCTGTTTCAGTTGGAAGATTTTATGCCACACCTTAAAGGTGGTCAGATTAACCTCACCCTTATATTTAGCATTGAAGACATTGAACATCAATTCAGCACTGGGTATCTTACCCATACGAATGAATGTATTGACATGCTTCTTGAGTTCTGCACTATTAGAAACCTTACAGAAAGGAATCAGAGCAACAATCTCCGCAGCAAGTCTTACTGCAGACCACTCACCAACAGTTGCATCATTAGTATCAACGAAATGAACACTATCGGTAGACTGTAGAGTGACACCAATACTTGCCTCTGCAGTAGGTGACACCTCAGTGTATGACGTATGTGGTGCTAGAATAATTTGTTGAACAACCGAATAGGAAAAGCGATACTCCACAGTATTAGGGGTATAAACACTGCCGCCACCGACACCGATCCAATCAGCTTGGACAATACCACTGATACGAGGAAGATGACGCAAACATAAACGAAGGATATCTGCAACGTTCCCTTTATGATTCGTCTCAATGTCCTCATAGGTGTAGTTGATTAGAACTTTCTTTTTGTTGAATACAGACTTGGTGCCCACAAAGAACTGACCATTGGCGGGGTTAGTACCGAACACGATAGCAGGAGCACCGTCCCACTTGACACTGACCTTCTTGACAGTCAGTGCTTCCTTGACAGCAGCAAGAGCAACCCGACGACCATCAAAGATGGAATCCTCTAGGTGCTCAAGGTGTTTGTTTGGCATTCGTCCTTTGTCTATACACATATTATAGCATGGCAGAAGGCAGTCGCAACCAGAGGTGTGACAGTTCTTAGGGTGTCACCAGCGTTCGATCTTATTCTTTTTCACATATGCTTTATATAAATCCGAGAACCCATTCTTCTTTGTACTCATGAATACCTGGAACTGAGGTTCAGATGTCAATGCTCCCTTGTATCTTACTTCTAACATTACAATACTGTGCTCTTTTCCCTTAGGTCCAATTGCCATCTCATAAAAAAGTTTTGCAGCAGTAGCACCTTCTTCAAATGCCATCTTCTTTGCATCTGAAGTATTAGTCCTATTTGGAATCAGTCGGAACTTAGTATTATCAGAGTCTCCAAAGATTAGACGAAATACTTCAGAAGTAGTTCTACCTTCTTTCTCACTAGGTGGTGATACTTCTAAAACTTTACCATCCTTATAGTCACCACGTCCAGTAATTAAACTGAAATGGAATGAAGCATCTTGCACATATGTTTGTAAGTTAATTTTAAAGATAGTATCTAGAAACTCTTCAAAGAACTCTTTATCATTATCAAATTTCATAAATGCCTTATGCATTTCTTCAAAATAGATATTCTTATTGGGTTGGTATTTACCACGTCCCGTTAGCATCTCAGCCTTCTCGTTCGTATCAGTGAAAAGATTGTTTGCATTTTTCAATACTTCTTTAATTGGCATACTATCAATCTTCTTATTCTTGATAGATGTTGTTCCTGTTTTAATTTTTAAAGCACCAACAAAAAATTTCTTCTTAGCATCCTCAACTTTCTTTACATCAGCAGGTTTCATTTTCTTCTCAATAAATCCCTTTGAACCAAATGCAGGTTTGTTTAATAGTGTTGGTTCTGGATCTTTGATACCTGCTTTCTTAAGTGACAATCCCCAGTAATGGGTAGCACCATCCTTTCCAGCAGTAGTAAATTTTACAATGATATCAGAAGAGTTGTAATTTTTAATCGTGCTTGGTCCAACATCATATTTTTTAATCTCCTGTGCCCACTTTGTTCCTGTCTGCCAAACTGCATCTACCTTAGCATTACCAATTAAATCAATCACATAGTTTGATACAGAGACTGCCTTTGCTAAGTTAATAAGATCAGGTTCTTGTTTAGTCTTAGGGTCAATATAAAATCCTGATAATCCTGCAGCACCAACAATCTTAGGTGCTATTGTTACCAACTTATCTACAATTGCTTTGTATGCACCATATCTTTCACCATCTTTCTTGCCATTAATACCATTGAGATCAACCTTCGTTTTTGAAAGAATCAAACATGCAGTCATCAGTTCATGAGGATCTTCTCTCTTACCACCAGCACCATTAGAAAGACCTTTAGATGCAAATATAATCCTGATAGTGGGTTTTTTTCCTTCCCTAGCGCCACTGATAACATAGGATTGTAATCCAGACAAACTACCAATAACTTTTTCTTCAAAGCTCCACTCCCATACTCCTTCGAGTTTTAGAACTTCTCGAATATTAGTAATAATATTTTCTTGATTCTCTTCAACAAATTCTTTAATCTTTCCACGTAACCAATTTCTTTCGGTCTTTACTTTGATGCGTGGAATCAAACCTAGCGTACTGCCAGAAGGCATCTTCACCATTTCTGTAGATGTTGAATCCCAAGTATCAATCTCTTTATCTCCAGATGCAGATACAGATTTGAAAAATTTTTCAAGACTATAAGAATCCTTAAAGACCTTACCTAAGTTGTCTTTGAGATCTGATGCGACTGTCATTCTACTCTTCTAAGTCTTCCAGACTATTTAGATACTGCTTTTCGTTTTGATAGATTTTTTCTTGTCCTGTCCATAGTTTATAACCTTGGACAACTTCAGGCAATAACCATTGGTCCACACGAACACACTGCTCCCAGTTGACAGGGTGAGCACAACTCACCACTACAACAGAAACGAATGCTCGTATGTGAATCCAAAGGCTATACATCAGACGTCGTTAAACTCTTCTGGGGGAAACTCAATTACAAATCTATCAGATCGGTTTCCTTCAGGATCCCAATAATGAGTTCTATACCATTTGCCACTTAGACATTGACAAATGTTATTCAGTTGTATCTGTACTACTGTCTGACGAAACTTCCTCTTCTGTTGAGGTGTCTCTGGTTGTCGTTGCGGTAGTTGGGGTTCCATGATGTGGTGCGTGCTCCCTATCCATAGGTTGTGATTTTGTGTCGTCGTTTCGTGAGAGGTTCTTGATAACAATGAATGCATCTTTGTTATACTTACGATCCCCATATTGGGCTGCCCACTTCTTGTTGTAGTTTTCACCTTGGTAGATACCAGATACCTGTGTACCACCAATCTCGATTACAATATTGTCATCTCTGACATTCCAACCGAGAGTTGCAATCTGATTCCAAAGATCATCTTGTGTAAAATTCATCGTCCAAACCTCTTATCCATTTTTAGTTTGACATAATACATTCCTAAGATCCAGACGGAGAAGAAGAACCCCTCCACATAACTCATAGAATGCCAAGCGTGTACTGCACCATCCATCAGAGATCTCCTTTCTTACGGTTTTCAGAATAATGAACATCAAACTCACCACCAGGGTAGCGTGCTTTTAGTTTCTCTACATTCATTTCAATAATTTCTTCAGGAGAAACATCAAGTGCCAGACATGCTTGCATGAAGTACCACATAATGTCACCTAGTTCACGCTTCATATGATAGAAGTTTTCTTCACTAGCAGGTTTCCCTTGGAAGACCATCTTCTTTACAATCTCAGTAAACTCACCAGACTCTGCACAAAGACCTACAGAAGCAGTAAGCAGTCGCTCGGTTGGAACTCCGTCTTCTGCAAGTTCAAAGATTCGGTTGGCAAAGTCAGTATAATTTTTACTCTCTTGCGACGTGACCGCCGATACAAATTGGGCATACTTAATAAAATCAATCATACTTAAGATCTTGGAATGTTTTTTTGGAAGTGAACTTTTTAACTAAATCAATCTGTTGGGTTTCGGTTCCTTGTCCAGAGTCAACAAGGTCGTCTTGTGCAGATTCCTCAACATCATACAACTTCATCTTCGCTCTGTCAATACCTATACAGAATCTCTTAAATGAGTTCGTATCATTGTATCTATTCTTCAACTGCTTGACCATAATCTGGTTCATTCCCTCCAACTCTTCTGTAGAAATAAGGGCGAACATAAGATCAGCAGTAGCAGGGAGACCAAAGGATTCAGAAGTATCAGTAAGGTCAACATCAGTGCTACCAAAACCTGAACGAGTGGTCTGCGTAGCAGAGATGATAGGAACATCGCACTCACAAGCAAAACCCCTAAGTTCTTCTGCGATTGCTTTGACGTAGGTGTAGGAGTTGACGATGCTTCCTTTATACCTCTGGGAAGCACATATGTTAAGGTAATCAATAAAGATAATATCGGGTTTAATGCTCCGCTTAAGAGCAAGATCACTAACAAGAGATTTAAAATGTCCCACATGTGCAGATGCCGTAGGGTATTCTTTGATGATTAACTTGCCTTGAGTTTTCTTAGCAAGACTTGCAATCTTCTTATCGAACATTACTTTCGGAAGATCACCGAGTTGTTGGATTGGAATGTTGAGAAGATTTGCGTCAATGCGTTCAGCAATCTTCTCTTCTGCCATCTCCAATGTGATGTATAAGACATTCTTGCCTTGTAGTAATGCTCCAGCAGCAACATGACACATAAACAAACTCTTACCTACACCAGTACCAGCTAGTGCAATATTAAGAGTCTTGTTAGGTAGTCCACCCTTTGTGATTTTGTTGAAGAGCGAGAGATCAAAAGGTATCTTATTTTCTTTGCGATGATAGAATTCATAGCGTTCTTCTGCATCCGAGACATAATCATGTCCTACATGTTGATCGAACGATACTCCAAGTGCTTCCGAAAGAATAGAAGGAATAGCACCCTTATCTTTCTTGGCGTCTTGTCCGTCAGCAATCTTGACACTCTCCATAAGAGATAGGTAGATCGCACGCTCTTGACACCACTTTTCTGTAGTATCAACGAGCCAATCGTGGTCTGCGGGATCATCGGAAAGGACATTCAATACCTGAATAATTTCTTTGAACTGGTCTTCAGTGAGGTCAGTTCGTTCCTGACATTCTATACCAATTGCATTCAGACTGGGGCACGCATCATATTGACTAATGTACTCATGAATCTCTAAGAAGATAATCTTATGTTCCCGAGCAGTGAAGTAGTCTGACTTGATGAAAGGAAGTACCTTGCGTGTATACCTTTCATTGTAAATGAGGTTACTGAGAATAGTTACTTCTAGATTCATTAAACGTAGTGCAGGTAGGTTCCAACGATGTACTTGTTCTCAGAGACCGTAGGAAGACCTGCGTGCCTCCACTGCCAGGTAGCAGGGAACACTAGTATCTTAGCACACTCTGGAGCAATTTGGTAGTCTAGTTTGGGAAAAGAAGTTTCTCCTCCTTCAGACACCGTATTCAAGTACATGAAACAGACTAAAAATCTCCTAGCAGACTTGTAATCCCCAACATCAACATGATCTTTAAACTGATCATATGCATTAGATTGATACATCTTAAGACGATGTTCCTCAAATGCATACTTTTCAGGAAAGTCTGGACCTAAGTCCAGGTCAGACATATACAGTTCAACTGCATCAATGAATGTCTTGGTCAAAGTATTTTGAATATCAATCCAGTTGGGATCCTTATCTAAGAAGCGACGAGATATATTTAATTCTGTGAAGGAAGGTCGCTGATCTCTATCAATGTACTCCCCCTTGGTTTCACTAAAAGTTTTAATGACAGTTCTACAGAACTCCTCATCAACTAAACCATTGTAGGTTTTAATATAGTCTACAAGTTTAGCTGCCATAACGGAACTCCTTTGCTGCTGCTTCATCGAGTGCTTGCATTACTTCGTCTGTGAAGTATGTCTCAGGATTTTTCAAGATTGCCTTAGCATAGACTTTCTTACCATTCATTTCATAGCGACCAGCAACATTCTTCCACATTCCATACTTCTCACCAAGTTCTAGCAGTCCATAGTATTTGTCAAGACCACGATCATAGTAAAGACGAGTTTCAATCTGACTATTTTCTTTGGTCAGACGAGACTTCTGTGCTTTGCATTTGATAATGTTACCGACAATATCTGTACCGTCCTTCTCTTTCTTCTTAGACAGATAGATGATAGTAGAAGATGCATACTTCAGACCACTACCACCACCCATCTCTTTCATAGGAACATAAGAACCAATCACATCGTAAGTATGGTTGGTGACCAGCATAGGCACGTTTGCCTTACCAAGTTTGAGTGTAAGGACCCTGAAGGCACCCTTAATCAACTGACTCTTAGTCATGTCCCTGACCTGCTTATCATTCGCAACATCCTCAACCTCCTTATTGCTGGCAAGCATACCTAAGGAGTCTAGAACGAACATCAAAGGTTTACGATCATCCTCTTTCTGCTCCATGTACTTGTCAAGGATACGACAAGACTGGGTACGAAACTCTTCAATGGTTGCAACAGGAACAATCATCATGCGATTAGAATCAATACCCCTATCCTCAATCATCTGACGAGAGATAGCAGACTCAGATTCAAAGTAGATTACACCTGCGTCAGGATTACTGTCGAGAAAATGCTGTACAATGCCAAGGCAAAAGAAAGTTTTGCCAGTAGACGACTCGCCTGCAATGGCCGTAATCTTGTTTCCAGGAACACCTCCGTAGATACTCCCAGATACCAAAGCGTTAAAGATATGACTGCCAGTATCAATGAAACCACTGGTGTCACCTGCAGCAACACCGTCACTGACCAATCCTGCATACTCATTACCGATCTCCTTTACTACGTCTTTAAGAAAATTCACTCTTTAACCTCTAATAATGTTGTGATGTGTTGTGATCGTTTCATAGCACGCTCAAACCATTGAGCATCTGTCAGTTCATCAAAAAGTTTTTCTTCTCTGGCAGCACCAGCACCGAATGCTTTCTGATAGGTTACCATAAACTTTGTCTGTTTCATCCGAATAAAAACTCCAGCGATGCTATTTTTTCTGATTTCCATCCAATCGTATCCATAATAACGTTGATAGGGTCTAGGAAAGACTTAGAGAATTGTAGGTCATAGTCTACCTGTTTGTCAAGATTCAACTCTTTGGGAAATGTATTCAAATAACTAATAACATTTTCACCGATCTTGTTAGGAGTCTTCAAGTAAACAAACTTTAGTTTATCCCCATCTTGTATCAACGGATACTTATGAGTTAGTTTGTTCTTCTTGTTATGGAAGTTATAAAGCAACGCACCACGCACATGAATCGGTGTGCCTTTACTATAGATCGTTGCTGGATTAGACCATTTATTTATTCCATTACATCCCCTTGGAAATGAAATGTCTTCAACTGGCAACGAAGAAAATTTGTCTCTGAAGTCAGAGATATATTTCTGTGCTGCTTCTTCAGTCTCATTGACAATAACTGTCATGCATTCTTTAATCGCAGTACGACATGCACCAGGAGTAGATGACTTAACTGCCTCCAATCCCATGATTTTTAGTTTGGGTTTCTCATAACGAACACCCTCACTATCCCAGACATTAAGAATGTATCTCTTCTTAGCAGTCCATATACCTGTGCTAGCAATGTTCTCTCGCTTCATGACCATCTTCTGGTCATAAGCACTAACGTAATCTGCTAGTTCCTGATACGACTGTTCGATGAATGGTTCGATTCTACTCTTACAGGCAGAGTCGAGAAAATTGACAATCTTCTCTTGCGAAACCTCCTGTACATCAAATACAGAACTAACGAGTAGATCAAGACAGATATAGATGCTGTCAGTATCGGAAGCAATAACATAATCGTGGTCCTCTGTTTTAAGTAATTTGTTTAAGTAGGCATTTACTTTGCTCTCAATCCACCTAATCGAGACTTGACCCGAGAGGGTAATTGCCTCAGCATTTGCCAGATTGTAATATCTGAAGTATTGGTTTCCGATGGCACCATAGGCAGAGTTGAGTTGGATTTTTCTTGCCATTTGGATATTGTTAAATTTTGAAATATCCTTTTGTAATGATGTGGTCTCTGCAGGTGTGGTGGCATGTTCAAGAGCTTGCTTAGACTTAAGCATTCTCTTCTTGTATATGGTCCGTTCATCATAGATTTTCTGCATCATTTCTGGTAGGAACCCAAGTATATCTTTACGGTACTGAGCACCGTTCGCACATACACAATATTCCCCACCAATATCTAGTTCCTTATTAAGTATCTTATCAACAGTTGCTGTTGGATGTCTTGCCTCAAGTAACGTTTCTGGCGAGATGTTGTACTGCATAATAAGATGAGGGTACAGAGAGTTAAGGTCAAAAGACACAACCCAATTATACTTTCCTGGAATCGGTTCCTTAACATATGCCCCCGCATATTTTTCATCTTTCTTAGCACCCTTTCTTGCTGGAACAACTGCTTTCCTATCTGTAAGATAGTTATAGATCATCGTGTCCCACATACGGACCTGACTATACACATCTTCAAAGTTGACCTTGGCATCGTAACTCATCGTGATGGCAAGTTCAAGCAACTTCATCTTGTCTTCCAATCTGTCAATCAGTTCAACGTCTTGGATGTTGTACTCCATAAACTTCTGCCAATCACTGGTATAGAAGTCCTTGAAGTTTTCATACTCAGAGTGATCAAGTTTTCTTTGCCCTAGTTCCACAAAAGCAATATGATCTAGGCGATAAGATTCTTGGTTTGTATATGTAAACTTACGATAAAGATCAAGATAGTCAAGAATGTTGACCCCAGAGATATCATAAGCAATATTTCTACGTCCCTTAACATAAACCTCTCTTTCATTAGCACGATTCCAAGGAGACAGACTCTTCATCCACTTCTCACCAAGCACACGACTAATCCGACGAGCAATGTATGGAACATCATATAGATTTACGTTCCAACCCGTCAGAATATCTGGAGTATTTTGCACCCACCAATTAATAAAATGGTTTAGCATTTCATGTTCTGTCCAGAAGATATGTGTCTCAACTCCTTCTGGTGCTTCAAACTCCCGAGTTGCCCAACTATAATACTGCTTTGTCACCATATCTTTAATGGTGATGGATAGCATTTCTTCTGCTGCTGCTTCTGCATCAGGGAATCCATTCTCACATTGGACCTCAATATCCAATGCAAAGATTTTCATCTGACTGATGTCATAATTAACTTCGCCAGGAAACTCACGACGAATATATTGATATACAAATCGTTCATAACCATGAACTTCAAACCCCTCAACGCCATCGTATTGTTGAATAAAGTTTCGTGCTTCTCTAGAAGTCTGAAACTGGACGGGTGATACATTCTTACCCTCTAGGGTTTTAAACTCTTCTTCTTTACGTGAAAGAATATACAATGTTGGGGAAAAGTTTGTTCGATATGAGACGGGTTGTCCGTCTTCATATCCCCTATACAAGATTGTATCACCAGCGAGTTGAATGTTGGTGTAAAACGAACTCATGCGTTTTTGTATGTCTCCAGCACATCAGGACTTGGATCCAGTATAGTCAAAACACACTCGGATGTCAAGAACAAATCACGTTGCTCTGCATGAAGAGGGAACTTCTTAAGGGTTCCATCTTCAGTGACTTCCATACACTTCTCAATCAAGAGACTTGGTTCTTCATCTAATTCGGTAATACTACCGATAAGATATTCTTTTCGTTCTCTCAATAGAACTAACTTAATCGACTGCTGTTCCATTTTCTGCCTCAATCAGTTGGTTGTACTTGGTTTCAATTTCTTCATGAGTTTCATAAACTGTGACAATCTCGTCCAGTTTCATCATGATATCTTTGGTTTTGGACAAAGGTGCCCAAGGTTCAAAGTTGATAGATGGTTCACTGATTTTAGCAGTAACTTCATCCTCAGTTTGCTCTACGACTGTAGATGTTTTAGGTGCAGAAATCCAGACCGAGTAAGGATTTTTCATTTGAAATCCTACTGCTTTATCTGGTTCTTCCTGTGTTGTAACTTCATAGAGGTCACAAATCACATCTTCATTACTTCTTGTTCTTACGATTCTTACGCTCATAATTCCTCCTTTCAATTTCGTTTACTGCTTCCTTAATAATATCCTTAAGGATTTTGGATTCGTCGATATTCTTTTGTTCTGCGATAGGTCTGACGTATCTCATAAGTTCTTCAGTATAAGATGCAGGCACTTCTACTGTCAAGAGATCGGTATCACCATCATAAGTATTCGGTTTTAAGTTTACATAAACATTCATAGTGTACTCCAAACAAAAAGAGACCCCGCAAGGTCTCTTTGGTTGTACATTATATATGCTGACTAGTAGTCCATGTTTCCACCATAGCGGACGCAGGTCTTTTTGTTTTCTGCTGATGATCTACACCACTGCCTCACATAACTATCTGCATCCATATTCATTGCGTAGTGAGCATGGTTATGGAGTACTCCTATCATAATCAATACTCCAATAGACATCACATTAAAGTGTGTCGCTGGATGCATCACCATTGCTTTCAGGTAGTGTAGGATTTTGGATTTCATAAACCTTTCGTTTCTGATGATCAGGAATGATTCTCCGTAATTCTACCACAAGAAGTCCATTATTAAAACTGACTGTGCCAACTTCGACATCATCCGAAAGGTTGAATCCCCTAGCAAACGTGCGTGAAGATAATCCCCGATGCATATATTCTTCTTCACCATCATTCTTAGGTGCAACAGATTTTACTAAGAGTACATTTGACTCAGTAGTTACTTCAACATCTTCTGGTGCCCATCCAGCAAGTGCAATTTCAATACGCCATTTAACATTTGATTCTTTGACGATATTGTATGGAGGATATTGTCCACCAGGTTGATTCGATCCATATGAATGCAATCGATAGAAGATATCATCTAGTCCAACGCTGTATCTGTTTGCAGCATCAAAAATTTTATCAACATCTTTCGATGTCCATCTAGTAAGGTCCATGTAACTTCTCCTTATAAAGCGAGATTGTATTTTGTGGTCCCCGAAGGCAACCAATAGTATTTAACAAGTTTCTAGTTTAATACGATGTGTGATATTCCGTACCTCTATGTAAGGAATACCTCACCTACATAGTATAAGGACAAAATTCGATGGAAAAAATGACTAAATTTTTACCTATCGTTATGCTATTAGTGACCGCAAGTGCGGCAAATGCAGGTGGACTAGTGTCCAAACATGCTTCAAGTGTTCAACTTACAGTTGATGCTGCTAGATCTCAGGCAACCAGGATTGGTTCCTCATTTAGTATCTCTGGTAGTAATATAGATACTACAGACGGCACCACAGCACATGCTGTATCTGCTGGCACCATTACTTCAGGAGTCTATTCTCCTGGTGCTATCACCGCTACTCAAGATACTGCAGGTTCTGCTTTCTCATTTAGTCAGTCATACACACAGGCTGATGCAGTTCCAACTTCTGCTCCTACAGTAGGAGATGTTCCCAACTTCAGTAATGTAACTTCTTACACTGCTGGTTCTGCTGGTTCTCTAGCAGGTACTGTAACCAGTGCTGGTGTTCTTACGGTGACTGGTGGAGGAGCAGGTACTACTGCTACTGGCCAATTCGTTTCTGAGATTACTGTTATTGACTGAGGAAATGGATAATGAATACTATGATTCGTTGGTCTGTGATGTCTGCGGTGGTTGCAAGTGTCATACCTGCAACTGCCCTGGCGGTCCCCGTGGTCCCGAATTTCACTCAGGGATCGATGACGAGCCACACAGAAACGACCCAAAAGATAACAGAGACCATCAACTCGATGGACTACGCAACAGGATATCAATACTCAGCAACTGGATCAGGAGTAACCGCTTCTGGTAACTTATCGCCAGGGATGGGATCTAATAATGTAACTATTAATGGAGTGACTTCATCATGGACTGGAGTAACAGGCAAACCAACATTCACACAGACAACACCAGGAGCAGCGTTCCAGTTTACAGAAACTTATTCTGGACCAGGGCTTCAAAATCATACGGTGATACAGAGAGAAACCGACGTAACAAGCGTAACCGATACTACAAGTATCTTCTCCCAATAACATTATTATTTGCCAATCCTGCTTATGCTGAAACTGTTGGTGGTGTATCAGCAACAGCATCCCCCGTTGCGAATAGCTCTGGCTCAGTTACCAATCAAGCCATTCAGGTTTTGCAGGGACCATACATTACAAATACCTATGGTGGAGGTATCCAATGTCAAGGTCCCACTCGCAATTTCACACCATATGTAACAGGAAGTGCATCTGCTTCTAAACCATATGAACCTTTCTATGATGACCCTGTGTATGATATCAGTGATATCAACGAGGACGGTTTGATTGATAATCCTGGTGACATCCTCTTCCATAAGAGAACTAGAACAGGACAGAAGGATAACTATAGTCTAGGTCTAGGGTTCTCTATGACATGGAGTACACCTACAGATAAGAATTTACAAGACCTTTGTAAGAAGGCAGCAACAACACAGATTGAATTGAATGCTCAATTAGTTGCTAATAAAAGATTAGACTTTGAGATAGCTCGTCTTAAGAATTGTGGAGAATTAATGAAGGCAGGTATCATGTTCGCACCTGGAACAAAATATTCTTCTATATGTGCAGATGTTTTGGTGATGGGTAAGAACGCAATCACCCCACATGTACATGCTATCCCTTCGGTTTCAGTGCCGACTTCAAAACCCTTATCGCCTTCGTCCTCTCGCGCTGAAGATCTCGGCGTTCCTTTAGAGACAGAATAGGAACTGACTTACCTCTAATAGCAGCAATCTTTTTAATAACTTTCTTAACCGTTGGTTTGACTACTTTCAATAGTAAGTCTGCCAGCGGTTTTGCTAATAGTGCTGATGTAGTAGCGATGACAGCAATGCCACCCACGGATGCTACTTGTCCACCACTAGGAAGACCAGCAATAATTTGTTGAGGTATACCTACTGCTTCTGTAATCTGAATACATTCATTACCGACCAGTTTATATTCAGTAACTTTCTTTCTATACCCTTGCACATATGTGCCAACAGGTTCTTTTGCATTTTGTGATGCTGTCGGACATTCTACAACAGCACTAGCAACAGGAGGTGGTGCCACCTCTGGTGCTTCTGGTATTTCTGGTGCTTCGGGAGGGTCTACCTTAGGCAATTCCTTAGGTGGACCTGTAAAATTCATCTGGTCAGGTTTATAATCCAGAGGATTAAAACTGGGATAACCAGAATCGCAATACGTAACCAAACCATTTTCATCATCAATACCTACAGTATTAGATTTATTATTAGACTCGTGTGCTTCTACACATCCAGGTACATTAATAATTGGGGTGCCAATGTCTACAACTACTGGAGGTGCTGATGGTATTGATGGTGGTGCATATCGATATGTTTGAATATCATTAACACCAATATCATTAATATCAATACTCACTCCAGTAATTATAGGTATGTCCATTAGCAATCATTAAATACACTACCAACTTGTGATCCAAGAGATGACCCTGCTTTCTGTCCTAGGAGCAATGCCCATCCACCTGCTAACCAACCCACGTAAGGGACGCTAGCAAGGGCAGGAACAGCGACACCAGCAGCGATAGCACTACCTGCCATTGCACCTTGAGACCGTGCTCCAGCGTCCGCCACGATACACTCTATGTCTTTTGCAGACTTTCCCTCGCCGTCTAATGCAGCACCTCCTAGGTTGCGTGTGCCGTCCATAGTGAACTGATCAACACGCCACTCACGACGAGACTCAGTGCCACCACCAAACAATCCTTTCTTATTGCTATCAGAAGATAATGATCTTTGTGACTCAAGAATTTTAGGATCGTTTGCACGATACTCAATCTCATATCCATCCTTACCTGCTTTGATAGTATAGGATGAATATTCTCCTCTAGGAATATTAATAGTAGGGACTTCTCTCACTTTAGGAGTATTGTCCCTGACCACATATCCTAAAAGTCCAATATGAGAAATACCAACCAATGCTCCTAGTGCAAGTGCAATACCCTTAATGGGCGACTTGCTCGGTACTTGCACAGGGACTTGCTCGGTAACTTGCTCGGTCTCTTTTTTATTAGGATTAAATATGTCCATGATTAGAATGGTAGAGCAGGACCAGTTTTACCAGGCAGTTCTGGTACTTCAGGCATTGCAGCATCTAGCATCCCTGGAAGGGCACTAGTAACTGCTTCTGTTGCTGCCTTTGTTGCTGCTGCTGTAGCACTCTCAATGAGTGCATCCTTTTGCATATAAAGATAAGCACCACCCCCTAGGACAGATAAAGAAACTAGACCAGATAACAACGCGACACCATTAATCAATTTTTGCATCTTTCTTCTCCAATGTAGGTGCTTCTTTTTCGTCTTTCTTTTTAGACGCAACGACACCGAATGTCGCAAGCGTTCCAGTAAAGACGCTGGCGATAAAAGTCGGATCAATATTTTTCTGAGGAATGCCAGGAACAGTTACATAATTAAGAGTCAGAATTGCTGCTGACCATCCAAGAATAATAACTCGGACGAGAGTTGATACACCCTCATCCGCCCACTCAAATTTGTTTTCCTTTTTGGCTTCCTCTTTCTTTGGATTTGTATCCATGAGTCAAGAGCGAGGCTCTTTTATTTATCATTTAAATATACGTTTCCCGATACCGAAATTCTATAGTCATCCGAAGTATAGAATGGGTTTACTGCATGATTTAATCTTGAAGGAAAGAATGCCATCTTCCATTCAAAACTTTTATCGATATTAAGATATTCTGTATCTAATCCACCCAGTGAATTATTGTATTGAAACGTAAATGCTGCTGTCTCATCACCCTTCAGGTTATATCTCTTTCTTTCTTCTGCTAGATCGTAGGGAATCTGCACCCATATAACAAAAGAAAAAACCCCTGAATGAATATGCAGAGGGTTGAAGTCATACTTCTTTTGATAATTAATCCAGAGTTTTTCTAAATCAAAATCAACTTTAGACATATCACGCATAGTTTCTGCAACACCCATACTGGGTTGCATTCCAAAATGCTGTAGATAAAGACTTGACAAATTTTTAGTAAAGAGTTGTATCTCCTCACCAATTGGAAGATGCCACTCTTGAGCAAGATGACCTCGCAAAGTATTGCGAGCATCAGACTCAGATGTTTTATGTAAGACTTCGATAGTTTCTTCTAACTCTTTCCTCACAACAGAAGGAACTTCAATCAACAAATATCCTGGAGATTGAAACTGCTTCACATGATAATTAAACTCACTCATTCGTCTGTCGTTTCTTTCCAATATTATACTTAGACTCTAGCGTCCATTCTGCCTTTTCTTTATAGGCAATAACTTTAATCTGACTTAAGGGTGCTGCATCAGTTACAGAATCTTGCTTCACTATTTCTACAAGTCCCCAATCGGAGAGTAGTTTAATAATTCGGTTACGTCTCTGTAGATCATTCTCGGAGAAGTTTGCTTTTTTGCCATCGAGTGCAAACAACTCTTTGAAATGAACAATGTAGTACTGACCCTTCTTATGAAGAATGTGACAAGATTGATATAGTTTCTTTTCTTTTCTAGAAGCAACACCAATACGAGTAAGGGTTTCACGAACCTTAAGGAAATCATCTGGTTCCTTAAGATTCACTTCGACCATATCATTTTTGGTCCACTGAACCTCTTTAATCTCATTCATCGTTTCTTACCCCCTTTATTCAATTTAGATCTAATAACATCAAGTTGGGTAGGAGATAGAATCCTGAGAGCTTGTTCAGCCTTCTCGGTCGAATAACCATAGAACTCTTTAACAAGTTCAATATCCTTCACCTTTTCCTTCTTGCCCCATGGAGAAAATCTCTTACGGGTCCTCACCGTATTTATAAAGAAATCATACTGTAACTTTTTATCTAAATTTTGATACTGATTCATCTCATTTGCCATCATCACAGTATCCATGTGATGAGAAATACATTTGTTGATGATGAATGGAGGATAGTTTTTTTCCCAACCAGGGTCTTCACCTTCCATAAGATTCTCTTTGGAAAGATTAATGCTGTTTAGATAATCCTTTAGAGGATACCTTTCATCATATGACATAATTAAGTAGAAGAAGTTCTTTACGTTGTTGCTGATCTTTCATATACTCACCAACTGAACGCATGGTGTAAGTATGATCATACTCATATGGTCTCCAATCAATGAATCTAGATTTAATTAGATTTGAAGAGTTGTATGATACCATCTGATCACAAGCATATCTATCACATGCAAAGAAAAACTCATCGTGATCAAACCCCTTATGCATTCCACCCTTCTTACCATAGAGATTGGACTTGATCTCATAAGGAGGATCTAAGTATACGAATGATTCCTTCTTGTCAGTTAGAAGTTTTTCGTATGACAGATTAGTGATCTTCCAGTCTTGGATGAGTTCTGAGTAGTAAGGGAGTTTGTCAATTCCTCGCATACTAAAGTTAGAGTCTGACGCCTGTTTGCTGAAGGAACTGGACTCAGTGAGACCAGAGAAAGAGCACTTATTAACAATATAAAAACTAACAGCAGCAGATAGGTTGGATGTTGAATCATTGTTTAGTTTCTCCTTAGCGTCTAGAAATAATTGTTTTGCTGATACTGGTTCTGGATGAGCGTTCTTTAATTTAACCAACTCATTACGAAGTCTGCTTCCATCATACTGAAGTTCTTTCCAGAAATTATATAATGGTTCATACAAATCATTCACCCAGATATCCAGGTGAGGATACATCTGAGTGATATAAAGAGCAACAGAACCTCCACCAACAAAGGGTTCACGAAACTCGGTGTAGTCTTTGAATAGTGGAAAGAACTCTGCCATCTTTTTGGTGGCACGAGACTTGCCACCAGGATAACGAAGAGGAGTCTTTAACGATGTCATAGAATCAGTTGCTTATTTGGAGTGATGATATCAGGACCACCAAAGATTTTAGCATACTGCTGTACAACTTCAGGTTGTACTTCAACAGAATAGATAACATGCTTAATATCAAGAGCAATATCAGGATGGTCTAAACTAATCACTGTTGCCCAAGGAGCAAATCCAATTTGTCCCTGTTGTGGAACAACTACAAGAGCATTCTTGATTGTAAGAATGCCATTCACAAAATCTACAACTTCGGCAACGATCTCTTCTCCAGTGATCATCCGAATCAATTTAACGTCCATCATGCTTCAATACCTTTAGGAAAGTTTTCAATTTCAATTAGTTCATAGTCCCAGTCTTCCATGACTGTGTTGGCAAGGAATCTATCAGATAACATTTCAAGTTCCTTCTCAGCGTACTCTCTGCTCTCTGATTCCAACCAAACATCGATTACCTTACCAAGTCTCAGTTTCTTGATATCTAGGTCAGACAATCGCTTACAGGCATCTCTCACAGCGTTACCAGGAGAGTCATCAACCTGTGATCTCAGACGAACGAATACCAGTGCTTTAAACTTCATTTGAATTCACACTCCACCATGATTTGAGTTAAACATGCAAGTAGATTGATCTCTTGGTCTACAACGAAAGCAGACTTGTATTGGTATTCAGCAATGATTAGAACTGCTGCTGCAATACTAGGACCACCCATAACACTGGATAGATTATCATACAATTTACGCATGATAGACGTTGGGTCTGCATCAAGATTTTGTGTCACCCACTTCTTGACATCATTGAACTTCTTCTCTTTCAATGCTGTTACAAGAGTATCAACATTAGCATCACCTAACGCCGCCAGAATACCAGTGTCGATAACCCCCGTGCTTGCATATCGCTGCAGTTCGTTGAGGGTTCTCCTGAAGTCTGGGAAGTATTTTTGTACGACTTCTGCCAAAACTCTAGGAGTGAAGGTGACCTCCTCGCTCCTGAGGATATCTTGACACCTTGTAAAAAACGCACCAGCAAGTTCTTGCTTTGTCTGTCCTCTGACATTGAACTCTACGACCGTCGTCCTACTATGTAGAGGTTCGATAATCTTATTCTTGAAGTTACAAGTGAATATGAACCTACAGTTTTTTTGGAACTCTTCGATACTTGCACGAAGGAGAAGTTGGACGTCTGGGGTTGTGTTATCTGCCTCATCAATGATAAGAACTTTGTGCTTAGCAGAAGCAGTGAGAGACACAGTAGAAGCAAAGGATTTTGCCTGATTGCGTACAGTATCCAGGAACCTACCTTCATCTGATCCATTGATAACATAGTAATCTGCACCCAGTTCCCTGCAGAGTGCTTTAGCGATGGTAGTTTTACCAACGCCAGCAGTACCAGAAAGGAGAAGATTAGGAATCTCTCCTTGATTAACGAAACTCTGGAAGGTTTCTTTCACACTAGCAGGAAGAATACATTCCTCAACAGTCTGAGGACGATACTTCTCTACCCATAAAAAATCATTCATCAGTTGTTAGGTTCGAGAGCAATAAAGTATTTGATACCGTCACCTCTGAATTCGGCAACGTTTTGCTTACTGATCATAACATGATATGCACCAGGAAGAAGTCTCAAGTTCTCCACTTTGAAACAGAAGCAGAACTCTTCATCTCCAATCACAGCATCAGGAAGATCAACAGAGTAACTGTTAGAAGTATCATTCTTCTTATCGGTTACCATAATCTGAACAGCACCTTCATGTCCAAAAAGACACAGGTCAGGCAACTGATAAACAGAGGCAGCTTTAAGAAGTTGTTGAAGTACTTCAGCACTCAGAGCAAAATCACAGTCAACAGATGGGAGAGTAATCTCTTTCTCTGGTGGTTGTGTAATGATATCAGGGTCTGCATAGAAGAATCTAGTCTTAGACTTACCCCTCTCATCACTTACTGTGACAAAGTTCGGGTGAGAAGTATCAACCTTAGGTGCATTGAAAAGAGATAGACCCCCAAGGAATACACTCAAGTCGTAGATACTAATCTGAGAATCAAACTGCTCTTGAACATCTGCAATGGCAAGAATATTCTTGTTGATGCTTAGAGTAGAAAGAGTGTTACCAGGTTTGATTACAATAGATTTGTTGATAGAACAAAAGTTCTTTAGGACTTCAATTGTTGGACGTGAAATTACTGTCATTGAGGATAAGATTCGGTGATTCTAGTTTTATCGGAGAAGTGGAGAAGGAGTAATCCGTAGTGTAGGATTTTGATAATGTCGCGACGGGCAGTGCCTTTACGATCATAGCGTGAGGCATACTTAAGGATGTTGCTACGGCAGAATGCCTCAGCGTCTCCACAAGATTCAATCAAATCTAATGTTTGAATCTCATCGTTGCCAGCAGAATAGTGTTGACCATATGTGCTGGAAATATAGTCCTTTAACTCTGCGAGCAGAGCATCTTCATTGTACTTCATAATTAATCAGAATTCTTGGCAAATTGATTGGGGCAGTTCTTCTTGAGTTTCCTCTTGATTGTACTCTGAATCTTCTCCAGCGTCAACCTTTGTATAGAGATCTAGGAAAGATTGCTTAGTGTCATCATCAAAACGATTGATACACATGTTGACAGCAGTAAGACGGTCACTAAAGATCTCCATCGCTTGTGCGATATGCACCAAACGGCGAGTTGTAATCACTTCATCAACGCCACCATCAAAGAAAGTCTTACGAATGACACCTGCCCACTTCACAAGATTCTCTGCAAAGATGGTATCACAACCCATATTTCGTAGAATCTTTTCTTCTACCGATGCAGTTGGATAATCTTGCTCGAAGGTAATTGGGAAACGCTCAAGGAATGCCTCATTGAGAATATTGGTTCCAACAAAGCGACCGTCATCGCTGCCTTTGCCTTTAGTATTTGCAGTTGCAATAACATTGAATCCTACCTTAGGAGTTACGTATTTACCAATTTTTTTGAGGAATACACCTTTACCCTCAAGAACAGATTGCAGACACAGGATCTTGTTAGATGCTAGGTCAATCTCATCTAGAAGAAGTACAGCTCCGCGTTCCAAAGCTTCGATGACAGGACCATTGTGCCAAACAGTGTCACCATTGACAAGACGAAAACCACCAATAAGATCGTCTTCATCAGTTTCGATTGTGATGTTGACACGAATCAACTCTCGCTTTGCTGTTGCACATGCCTGCTCAACTGAGAGGGTCTTACCATTACCTGAAAGACCTGTGATAAAGACAGGATAAAATTTATTAGAGGAGATAACTTTGCGAACAGATGCATAGTTACCAAAAGGGACATAGGAATCATCTTTTGCAGGAATGTAATTGTCAGCAGGTGTTGCAGAGGGTGCTTCATATGCTTGCTCAATCTCTTGAACAGTCAAGTTCCACTTGCCACGACCAGACTTGTACGAGTCAAGACGCTTACATGCAGTAGGATATGATACACCTAAAGCATTTGCTGCATCACGAACTTGTCCAGTACTAACTTCAACACCATACTGCTCAGTCAGAGTGTCAATCAGTTGTTCGGTAGTGACGCGGTTCATTGCTTTCCTTTGTTTACTTTGTTATTGTAGCAGGTCTTGGATCGATTTGGGTCAAACCCAAGACGGTTTGTGATCTGGCACACGTAGGTAGTTGGATGCTACCCATGGTTTAGATGCAATGTACATCTTGTATGCAGTGAAGATGTCAATGCTGGTGTCATACTTATACTCGTCAGGTCCTGCAAAGACGAAAGGAGTGTGATTGGACAACTTCGCTTGTGGAATAATGTAGTCAGCAGCAATAAGAGTCTTGAAGCAAGTATGGATCTTTCCATACCGAGTGAAATACTCTTCACATAATGCCATACCATGCTCAAGCAACCATCGAGAGTTTGCTACAGTCTCGTTTGCCCACTTAGTACAGGGGTGATTACGGAATGCTCCCTTCTCTGTAGCATAGGGTGTGCCGTCTGCCTTAGGCAAAGTACCATAACCATGCCCCCACTTGTCTGAGGCGACTATAGCGAGCATCTGGCAGGTCTCCAGGGGCATCTTGACGATGTGCTTGTCAGGTAGAACCTTAGCAGACTGCCAAGGTGATTCGTCAGTGACAAAGATGTTCATTCAAATACTGCTGTTACTCCCATGATAGTTGCTCCAGGGTTTCGTGCCAAGGCAACTTTCTTAGCATCGTCATAGTCTGTAGCAATAACAATCTCATCAAAAATTGTTCCTGCCTTGAATAGTTGTACTTTACACTTCATGCGATTTGCTCAATAAATGCGTTAAGGATGGTCTTGTTTGTCATTTTAGAACCCATGTGCTTTTTAAATGCACGAGAGAGTTCTGCTTTGGTAGCAACCCCAGACTTTTGTTTTACCTCAAGATCTTGACTGCCTGCGCCAGAACCTTGATTCGGCATATAGAATGCCTCAGTGAATCCTGCCTTGTCTTTGATAGAGACGTAGCGTTCCTTCTTCCAGTGCTTGTCAATGGATTCATATTCACTTCTATCTATATCAATCTCTCTTACAAGACGTGTTAGTTCTGTCTTGCTGCAGATACGAATACCAACCCAGTTGTAATCAGTGATCTCTCTGTAAAAAGATACAATCTCGTTTGTAGTATTGTAACTATTTGAATCTAATCTGCGAGTATATCCAGTTTGGGGATCTCGTAGGAAAAATACTATTCCTCTCCGATGACAAAGATATGAGTGCATGAACTCTCTATTACTATACCGATACTCCTCGGGCATTTCTCTGACGTATGCCATTGGATTTGCCTCACCATCAGTCAAACAAATAACATTTACTTTACTGACACGCTCAACCCTTTTCAATTTAGCAACAATTTGACGAGTGCAATATACTGCTTCAGCGAGTGGAGTACCACCAAGAGTGTACTCAGGATAGTGCCGTATACGATATCCGCCCATAGAAAACACATGAATATACAGCAAATGCATAGACTTCTCTAATGATTTTGCATTTTGTCTAGAGGAAAACATCTCCAATAGTCTAAAATCAGAAGTCATCGCAAGTTCATTGAGACCTTGCTTCGAGTCTTCTGGTATCTGTTGTCGGTTACCAACAAATCCAGATTGAAAAGCATACACTCTGAAAGGAATACCACACTTTTTACAGAACCATACTAGGTTGTAAAGTTGCTTCATAGTATCTAGAAGTTGATTCTGCATAGAACCAGACCAGTCAAGATGCATTACTAGACCATGATTCTTACCCTCAGGAATGATAGTAATTTTCTTAAAGATGTCATCATTATATTTGTAAGTATGCAGTTTGTTGGTGTCAAGAACACCTGTCTTAGAAGTTGCTGCACGCTTATAGTCATCGGCAGACTTCCTCATTTCAAACTGCTTGCACAAATAGTTGACAGTCTTCTGCGTATCTTTCTTGAAGTTTTTGTAATGTTCTACAGCATACGAAACATTCCGTTCGTAATATTCTTTGGACTCTACATCACCTTGAAAATCATACCCATAATAATGGTTGTCTAGATTGTCCTGAACGACATCATAAGTAACAATATAGTCATCAACGTCAATATTAGGTAGAGACAAGTATACCCATTCCTTAGCATCATCATCAACTAAAGTCTCTAGTGCTTGAGAAAGTGCCTCATCAGTTACAGATTGAGTCTCATCAATTTCTCCACCCATCCCATATGAAGGAACTTCTAGTTCAGCAGTATCTTCGTACTCACCCTCATCACCTTGCTCATCATCACTATCATCGGAAAGATCAAACTCTTCTTCTCTATCTGCAGATTGCTGACCATCTCCTGACTGAGGTTGAATTGGAGTTTCGATCTCAGTTTCATCTTTCTTCTGGTTGACATAATCCCAGAGTTCTCGTGCAAGTTGAAGGACGTCTTGAAAGGATTTGGTATTGGCAGCACGATCAACCCAAGTTCTCTCCTCATCAGAGAAACCGATAGTAGGTCTACCTTTGAAGTACAGGTTGATACGATCGATTAAGGATAGATCAGACATCTCCTCATTCTTAACACCGAAGAAATCTCTATCCCAAAGTTCCCTATAACCATCAAAGAAAGATCTGCGAAGACCAGGGTAAGTGATCTTCATCATCTTCTCGATACGAGCATCTTCCAAGACATTCACAAATGCCTTTGAGACATCGCCAAAGTCCTGGTTAGGTGTATAGAGAGCATGACCCACCTCATGCCCCACTAGAAGGTCATAGACGGTGTTAGAGGCAGTCTTCCAGACGGGAAGGATAAGGAGACGTTTATCAACATCAAAACAAGCAGTAGACACTTTGCGATGCTCTACCGTCAGGTTTTCTGTGGCAAGCAGTTTGGCGAGAGTGCCTTTGACTTCTTGAGTGTTCATCCGTCTCTCTTGATTACTTTGTAAGTATAGCACCATCGTCAAGGTGTGGGGACACTACATGGACAGTTTGGTTACTGTCCCAGTGGCGGATCACTCCAGCAACAATGAAGCAATTAGTAATGAGATAGCTAAAAAACACGAGAGATCGTATAACGACAATAGCATTGTCATACCTCTCGGTCTTCTCATCAGAGAACGAACCCAATGCATACTTCCAAACCCTCAATATTTTTTTCACACAAGCATACCTTTCTCTTGTAGAAAATGTAGAGTGTCATGCATATTGCCAACATGCTTATATCCTAAAGATACTTGGGGATATGTCGCTCCTTCGCCAAATTCATTTTCAAAAGAACGTTGAGTGAAATGTTGATTGAGTCTATATTCTAAAAACTCTCCACCAAGAGACTCCAGTAGTGATGCCATACGCTCACACTCTTGACTACCGTTTGAATAGATTACTGCTTGCATTTTTTTAACCAACAGGGTTTGCATAGTGAATTCTTATATTTATTCTCGGATGGAACATAGCATCCGACTTGAGGACATTGATTTGCTGGTATCATCTTACCGCAACCAGAGCATTCTGTCTCCCACATCTTCATAGTGTTCTCTCTAGTCTTTCGGTTGGTTGATCTGGGAAGTCTCTAGGACGACTATCTAAAGCATTATCAGTTCTAGGTGAACCCTCGTTCGCCTTCATAGTATGCTGATAGTTTGCTCTTGGGTATCTGATACAGAATGGATCTGGCATCCAGTATGTTACCTGCCATTCTTGTTCTGGATTTAATTCAAGATGTTTCTCTACGGTATGAGAGAAACTGCCGAGTTGAATGTACCCATCATGAGTGATACATCTGCCGTTGCCAGCATCAACTAAGAACAGCATCTTACTGCTCATAACCGTTCTTGCTCTGGGTTAAGATTTTTCACGAATTGCTCAGGATCCCTTTCTGACTTGTGTACCCAATGATAGCGCATCATCTCGAAAATGGGATCCCACATGGGGATACAGACATAATCCTTCATGTATGTCTCGCAGCAAGTTCCTTCAGTTCCTTCGCTGTCAGTTTATCTAACTGCTCTGTGAAATGATCTAGCAGCAATTGTTTGTATTGTTTCTTAGTCATAGTATTGTTGGATCACTCGTTCAACTTGTTTTTTGTCACAACCGCAAGGAGCATTGCGTAGACATCTACGAATCAATTCGTTATCGCTAATAGCAGGTTTGATTGTAAATCCCCACTTATCAACTTCACCTTCTGTAGGTGCTTCGACGTAATCAAATTCACTTGGCATTAATCTCTTTGCCTCCAGTCATCAGGTTTGTCTTGGTGAAACCAACTCTTGATATCGTCAGCATCGGTGAATCCCTTTCTATGATTGGATGGGTCGGGATCTCCTAGTCCCATCCTATTCAGAAAATCGTCGGTACTACCTTCTTCAATTTCTTGAGAAGATTGTCTTCGTGCTTTTTGTAACCAGTCTCTAGCAGTTGTATGAGACTTTGCCAACTTCTCTGCCCAGATCATGTCATCTAGTTTTACCTCTTCACCATTGGCAATACATTTACAAATGAACTCTAAGCGCAGTCGGTACTGTGTAGAAAGCAAAAGTTTTCTCCTCAATCAAGTTTATTTAGGACTCATCCGACATCTTTGAAAAATTATTGATCTTTTCAAACTTCAGTGTTCGTAAGAACTTATCAACAAGAATGTCTCCTTTATGTGATATAACAAACGCATTAGTATCTTTTCCAAGACCACGAAGAATCTGAAGAAGTTCTCCAGTACCAGCAGCATCTAGCGAACTATCAAACACCTCATCAAGAATGAGTAAATTAGTAGCAACACTATTTTTCATACGAGCAACTTCACGCCAAGTAAACAGAAGTGCTAAATCAATCTTCTGCTTCTCACCTTCAGAGAATGATGCATATGAAAACTCATCCCTGAAGCGACTCTTGATGACTTCATTGAACTCTTCATCGAGTGTGAAGTTAACAAAGAAGTCCATTGATTGGAGATACTTATTAATTAGTTGATTGAAAATGGGAATATATTTTTTGATGATTCTACTTTTGATTCCAGAATCTTTGAGCAGTGAAGAAATCACATGGAACTCATCTAATCTCTGACTGACTGATGCACAATCAGTTTTTGTTTTTGCATACTCATCTTCAACATTTTGTAGATGTTCTTTTTCTTTATCGATGTTAGGAGTATGTTCCTGCAACTTTACAAGTTCATCTTTAATGCGAAGATTATCAAACTCTAGTCTAACGTAGTCACGGTCAAGTGCAGTAAGGTTACTGGAAAGTTCTTTAAGTTTCATAGACTGTTCAGAAATTTCAGTCACAATCTGAGTCGCTTCAGTAACATCTACATTGAATTGAACAATCTCTTCAGCAACTAATTTGCCAGAGTTTGTCAATTTATCAATTTGAGTATCCTTAAAGGCACCACTAATATCTTGTGTACATGTAGGACATACATCATGTCCCTTGAAAAACTTCAGGTCTTTAGAGATAATTTTTAGTTGGGATTTTCTATCTGACTGACCTTGACGCAAAGATGATAAAGTTTTTGCTGCGGCATCATAGTCACCAATTTTACTTTCGGTATCTTCAATATCTTTCTCTACAATATACTTATCTTCATGCACTTTCTTCATGAGAGAAAGATTCTCATCATACTTCTTCTGTTTCTCTTCTTGACGATTCTGATTTACTTCTTCAAGAGAATAGATTAATTTTTTCTGAGCATGGACTTTACCTTCGGCAAGAGTCAACATGTGAGAACAATCTTTACTTTGACCTTGTGATGCACGAATACGATCTTTCAAAAGACCATTCATATTCGAGAAGATATTAATGTCTAGTAGATCTTCAATCACCTCTCTCCTATGAGAGGCAGAAAGTTGCATGAAGGGGACAAAGGTACTAGAACCAAGAATGACAACTTGGGTAAATGACTTATAGTTAAGTTTGAGTACGGATTGCTCAAGATACTTTTGCGTGTCTTTGGTTGCTGCATCCTGATCAACCAGTTTATTATTTTTGTAAAGTTCAAAGACATTAGGTTTAATACCTCGGAATACACGGTACTCCTCACTACCAATACTAAACGTAACTTCTACTTTGGCATCCTTTTCGTTGATGCTATTAACTAGTTGAGGTTTGTTAATCTTACGGAATGCTTTTCCAAACAAAGCAAAACACAGGGCGTCCAACATAGTGGACTTCCCTGCGCCATTAGAACCTACAATAAGTGTTGAGGATGACTCGCAAAAATCAATCTCAGTCCACTGGTCTCCTGTTGAAAGAAAGTTTTTCCAGCGGATGGTTTCAAATGTAATCATTACGGGGGGACAATCAGATCATCTTTTTCAATAACGGAATAACTATATCCGTATGTGTTACAGTTGATAGCAACAACGTCTTTGTCAACTTCAAAAATTTCTAGTTCATCTTCATAATCATCGGCAAGTAGTAGTTGTACATACCGTTCTGCGTCGTCACGATCTTCAAATACAGTAACAGTTTTGATTTTATCTTTGCTGTTTACGGCATAGATACCGCCTGAGTTTGTGTCTGTTAGAACGAACATTAGATTTCAGATGCTTCCATGTATAGGGATCTCATTAGATTCTTAACATTAGTTTTGCTAACCTTAAGATCTATTTCATCTATGTAGTTATCTAGGAGAGTCATAGTGTCTTCGGTTTCCAACACCGAATCACTAGAGACTTCTGCATTAAGGTCTTCGATGATTTTTAAATCACCCAAAGACATTGATTGAAGTTGATTGACTGTGTAATCAAACTTTGCATAATCTCCCTTCTCTTCTACGATCAGTTTGACATATGCTCCTTGTAGTTCGCTAGAATCTGGCAAACTTACTCCATTATTGTAGTACACTTTATGGAAAGTGTCAAATGGATTTCTAATAAAAGTTGTTCTCAGAGTGTCGGTATCAAATACATGGAACCCTCTTTTACATCCATAGTCATTCCAATATAACTGGTATGGATTACCCAAGTAAGACACATTACCTTTACTAGATTTCATGTGATAGTGTCCAGAAAATACTTTCTTAAATTTTGAGAACGTATTCTTATCCATACCACTTTCCATTACATGTCCAGGGTGTGCTTCAAAACCATTAAGTTCTAAGTGTCCCATGCATACTTCTGCTTTAGTAGTTCCTACTTCTTCAAGAACTGCTGCACGATTTTCATCGCAAATCCAAGGCAGAAGGAGTATAGGAAGACCATCGTAAACAGCAGTGGTGGGATTATCGATGACACTGATGTTTGTGTACCCTGCAAGTAACTCACTTGGGGCATTAACTCGCAAAGTATTTTTGTAATATATGTCATGGTTACCTACTAGCATACGCATTTGTACACCTAGTTTACTTAAAGGATCAAACCACATGTCCTTTGCTGCTTCCAGAGACATGAAGTTGATTGACCTACGCTTATCAAAAGTATCTCCAAGAGCAATCACTTGCTCGATGTTAAACTTTTCGATGTACGGTATAACTACCTTGGTATAAAATTTTCTATAACTCTCAATAAAATACTGATTGTCGTTACGAACACCAAAGTGTTGGTCCGTAATCAATAAGATCTTCATCGTTTCGAGTTCATCTCCACACGGGACTTGATCTGATTATACCCTGTATCTACATCCCCGTCAATACTAAAGACGTGATCGTAACCAGATTTCTCTAGAATCTTGTCTTTGATCTCCATCTGTCTTTTTTCTTTTTGAATCCTTCTTAAGAATGCATAGTATACAATCTGTGTAAAGTATGCAAACGGATTTTTAGATTTGTCAGGATCAAAGTTATTGATGTATTGAATGCAATTTTCAATGCCATCGCAAATCATATCCTCCTTATACATGTAGTTAATGAAGTTAGGACGATATGAAAGGTGAGTTGCAATCTTTAAGAAGCACCCACCAATATAATTATTGACTCTGGGTTTCTTAGGACTATCCCATTTCTTAAGAGCTTGCACCTGTTTGTTGTGGGGAAGATCTTGAAATCCAGGAATCTCTTTCTCTGCAGCAGAAATGAGTTTCTTTTTATATACAATTATTGCAGCAAGAAACTCTTGATTGTCAACATAATGTTGTTTTTGTTTTTTAACAGTGGTTTTCATATGTTATCTGCTTTGTTAATATTATAACATACTTGACAGAATCGTCAAGTCTCTGTAGAATAACCATGTAAGGGTTCAGAGAACTACTAGCTTCTATAGATCTTCTCTAAGAGCTTTCTTGCTTCATTAATTTTACCTAGGTAACCCATCTCGGGTTCTAGATCTTTTTTAGATGACTTCTCGTCATCTTCACTAAGAATAAAAGCTTCGTATAAGTATGAAACTTCTTTACTCATTGAGGTTACCGTAAGAATATCCTTCTCACGTAAAATAAAGAAGTCCTCATTAGAAAACTGCATCCATTTAGAAAACCCTACTCCACGAACTAGTTTTCCTTCGTCGAGTTCTTTATGAACTACTTGGGTGCAAACAGGATCTTGGATAAACACTAAGGTTTCTCCATCATCTTCTGTAAGCACTGCTTTACCTAAAACTTCCTCACCATTGAGGAGTTTGAAAACTCCGTAGAATTCTTCATCATGTCTTGCGTAATTAATCATAAGTTTTTAAGTTGACATCTATGATTTCATAATTAAATTTTTCTTGATTGTACACTTTAACTCTTTCCATTAAATGGTTGAGTGTGTAGTTGTTACCTCTATCGGTAGAGATATCATCAGCAATATCATATAATGTTGCTTGAGATTTATTTTCGCCTTTCCTTAGAACACGACCTATAGATTGTAGGTTGCGAACTCTGGACTTTGAAGGACTTGCAAAAATAACGTTGTGTAATCTTTTGATGTTGATGCCTGTGGAAAAAGTACCGTAAGAAGCAACAATGATAGCATTGTCAGACTGTTCAGTTAGCAATCTGATGTCTTCACGGTCGTTAACATCTACACCACCATGTACAAAATGTACTGGTCTTTCGGTGTAACTATTTATCATCTCGTAAAGAGGGACCCCATGACGCTCTACATAGTTGAATAGCACTAGAGTATTTCCCTTCAGATCACAAGCAAGATTACGAATGAATTTATTTCTACCTTCATGTTCTACAAGGTATCCGATCTCATCTTGATATCCTTCAAACAGTTTTTCCTCATGCTTCACTAGAACAATCTTTACTTTTAATTTGGCAACATGTCCTTCCTGCATTAGTTGAGCAGTTCGTGTTACTTGGGAACACCTTCCAAAGACACCCTCCAAAACTAATTGATTGACATTTGCACCATCAAGAGTTCCTGTAAATCCAATACGATATTTACATTCATGCATCTTAGACATAAGAGAAGTCAGAGATTTAGCTTTGAAAAGGTGTGCCTCGTCACCGATAACTACGTCAAACCTATCAAACCACTTACGAGGTTCCTTATAGATAGATTGCCAAGTGGTAATTACCACCTGATGGTCCGTATATTTTTGCTGCCCCGCATATATTTTGTGGCAGTTTTCGGACGCCATCCATCCATATTCTTCAAAGTCTTTATACATCTGCTCCACTAGAGATGTTGTAGGGACTACAATAAGAACATTTCTATTTGCATTTACATGAAAGCGTACTAATGCATAAATCATCAGAGACTTTCCAGAAGCTGTCGGTGATAATAAAAGTCTTCTATTATATTTTAGTGCCTCGTATATTGCTTTATACTGATAATCCCGAACGGGATAAGGCAACCGAAGAGACTTTACAAAACCTACAACACCCTGAGGAGTGATAAACTCATTCTGCTCTAGAGGATGTCCAAAGAACTTACAGTCTTGAAATTTGTAGTTGTACTTCTTTTCATCCGCCCACTCTAATAGGTAGTCTAGAAGACCACAATAGATCTCTCCTGTTGCAGGTGAGTATAAACGAATCTTTCCATCCCATCCCTTCCAACGACGTTGCTTCTGCATATACTTTGCAGACTCAACTTCAAAGCAAAAGTAATCTGCTAATTCGTAATTGACATGAGGTTCTGCGTCTATCTTGAGATAGACTTCATTCTTCTTTTTTATTACAAGGTCAGTCATTTACATACCAGATTGAAATCTTTTCCACTCGATAGCATTTTTAATATGAAAACTACGATTGTTAATTTGTCGTAGCACACCATCCAGGAAACATAGGACTTGACTTATATATCCTATCTTGTACTGAATCTTTCCAATGTCCTCATCAGCAGCGATGAACATTGATATCTCTTCTTTAGTTGTAAGTTTTAAATCAAAAGGCATCTCCTTGTAGATTGCTGCAGGTGCCTTTCCCTTGTAATATAACCATTTCTCTCTAGTAATCCGATTCAACTCAATCTCTTTCTCACTCTTCATAAGTGAGAAAGTATTGTAATACTCCATATATTTTGCATGGAGTTGAGGAATTTTCAAAGAGTCATTATCATGTAGATCATCATCCAATACGGAATCAGTCTTCCACATTTCTTGTAGCGATTCGAGATTCATAACTATACTTCAATTTCATTGCTTGTAATATCCATGCCTGAGACAAGGACTTTGGGCCATTAATAATAATTCTAGCGTGCTTATACTTTAAATTGGGGTCTTCTAGAGCGCGATGTTTCCAACTAGTCATCGTCTGGTCTGACTGTTAACGTTTCTAATCTCATATAAAGTATATTTGAATGTTGCTGATGCAATAAAATAATCGTTATCAGAACCAGTAACATCAAATGATAGAGTAGATAACTCTACAGGGAACATATCTTTAAAGACAACATCGAAGTTTGCAATGTTGTTGTTATTCAAAACCTGAAGAGTTGCATCTGAAAATCTTGCATCTCTTGTAGGGTCTTTCTGATACTTATCATTCCAAAGTTTTCTTTCTTTCAACTCTTGAGGAGTACCTAATCCACGCATCCAGTTATGGATCTGCATGTAGTTTTCTAAGTTTTCATCTACGATAAAATCCATAGTGAAATCGTTATAACGCATGTTCCCTTCAACAGGAATTGGAACTAATCCTCTAGTTGGAATCTGAACATCTCCTAATGCAATAGGTGGAATCTCTGCTTTTTGACACAGAAATGATACCTTGTTTGCCTTATCCAAAACGAATATGAATCCGATGGGGGACAAAAAGTTTCTGTTTGTTAATTGATCGTCGTACCAGTTTGCCATTTTATGCGTTTATGTTTTCTAACCAAGAAGTGGCGATGTATTTTTCGCCCGATAGTGGAGGGTTGCCTCTATGAACATGAGTATAACCTGCTGGCCAAATAAGGACTCTTCCCTTTACTGGTTTATATCTTTTAGATTGATATAAAAACTCAGTTTCTCCACCCTCATCAACATCATTGAGATACATCATAGTTGCTGCAACCCTTCGATTACACCCCATCGATCCTCTCTCGTCATGCCAAGCATGATAACCTTGCTGAGGCAAAGTTTTCTGCACGTTTAGATAAACTTGTTGATATCTATAATGTAAAAGTTGTTCATACTTATCAATGTACTTACCTAAGCAAGTAGAAATAACTTCATTGTATGCTCTCATATATTGATAACCGCAAGTGTGATCGAGCATAAACTCTTCAGTAACTAAACTGTTATCAATTCTTGCATGTGCTTTTCGTTCTTTACCAAACAATCCTTTTCGATTAAAGGTAGCACCACATTTATTTTGGTACTCCCAATACTCAATAAGATCTGAAGTATCATATTCGGTATCAAAGATGCCGATGAAATCTTCAAATTTACTATCGGTAATCATAATGAATCATTCTATCTAAAGATATTTAGGTACAAAAAAAGAGGTCCCAATAGAGACCTCGTTCACTTCCTTCACACGGTATAGTATGTATATGACTTACATAAGCACTTCCTTGCAGATTCTTTTACATGATGCTTGATGTGTATCTGTACATTCAATTAGGCATTCGTAGTAATCGTTTATTTTTTCTAATTCGATAGAATCCTCAAAGTGTGACCATTCGTATAACTGATTTCTAGAAGCGAGGTTGTTCATAGTTTTTCCGTTCGTGATTGCAGTACATAATATAAATGAAATTTGGGTTCATTTGTTCACCTCGTAATTCTATACTATCTATACTAGTTTGTCAGGAAATACTAACTTTATGCAACGAATATTATTGCCTACTAATTTATACCTAGGCATAAAAAAGACCCCCTTGTAGGAGGTCTGAAAGGGCATGTGGGACATCCTGCCCCACAACAACCTGACTCACATAAGGTTGGCAACCTGTACACGACGGTAGTACTTGTTGGCGTTGGCGGTAAGAGCACCGCTGCCTTGGGTAAGACCACCAGAGAAGGGGTTCGAGACCATGCCGTAGCGAGTCTTGAAACCGATTTTTGGTTGGAAGGTGTTAGGGTTGATTGCACGAACCTGCTGAAGAGGAACATATGGGCAATAGAACAGACCAGCGTCATAAGGTGAAGTACCCTTATAACCAGCAACATAGAAGTGCTTGTCTGCAACGTTTGCAGAGTAAGGATCAACATAGACCTTGATACGACCGTTGAGTGTACCAACCAGTGTGCTGGAGGTATCATCAACACCTGTAAGGGCGTTATTGCCAGCAAGAGCAGGGGTGTAGTCAAGAACACCAGCCATGCCCAGTGCAGAAGCAACGTCGGCAGAACAGATCAGGATGTTGCCTTTCCCGCGACGAGTTTGCTGACCGATAGCGTTAGCATCTCTTTCGATTTGGAAAAGAAGACCTTTGAACTTCTCAACAGACCAGCGACCGTTGGAGTCAACGTCGAGGTCGAAAATACCAGCAGTAGCGGTATTGTTCTGAGCACCAGCAACAGCGTTAACTACGATAGTACGAACGACTTCGCGGTTGATTTCAGCAAGGATCTCTGTGCTGAGGATGTTTGCCAGTTCAGTTTCAGCATCCAAACCATGAATTGCCTTCAGGTCTTGTGCCATCTCGATGCTGTACTCAGCCTTCAGGGCGCGTGCCTTGGCGGTTACAGTGACTTTCTCGATCGAGAAACCCATCTCACGGAATGCCGTGTTCGCTGCAGAGTCATCAAGACCCTCAACGGTTGCTGTTGACATGCCTTGAGCATCACCAGTCAACTCATAGGTTCCAGGTGAACCATCATTGAGGAGAGCAGGGTTGTTACCTTCTGCATCGTTGGTTGCGTCAGACGCACCAGGATCGTATGCACCAGGACCGCCAGAGAAACCAGCGTTAGGCTCGTTGAAGAATGCTTCATCGTAACCAGAAGCATTAGGATCGCGCTCGGAACCATAGTTGGTACGCATTGCGAAGATCAGTCCAGTAGGACCAGTCATTGGTTGAACACCAGCAATATCATAAGCGATAAGCTGAGGCATGGAGCGACGGATGAGGCTGATCAGTACAGGGTCGAAACCTGCAACAGGACCTGTCGCTGTGCTGGCACCAGTGTAGCCAGTTGTTTGTAGAGTCTCGTTAAGGATTTGACCTTCTTCGACTTGTGCTCTCTCTTGGTTTTCGAGGAGTTGAGCGATGACGCCGCGCTTGTGGGAATCTTGAATCTCTGGAAGAGCATCGTGATTCAGAACGGGTGCCCACTTCTCCTGGAGTTGACGTAAAGACATTTGTATCTCCGAATTAAAAAGTAGAATAAGTTAATTAATTATTTAGACCAACGAGCAATTGCATCAACGTATTTCGACATTGAGCCGCTAGTTGTTTCTTCGACAAGGGGAGCCGATGCTTCTTCAGTGGGGTCGCCTACAGATTCTGCAAGTTCAGCCTTTCTAGTGAAGTAGGATTCCTTGATCGTTTCGACCTTCTGTTGAAAGTCTTCTTCAGTTTCAAACTCAACACCCTCTGCTAATTGGTGAAGCCTTTCCTTTTGGGTTTCGGCAAGACCAGTAGCGCATTCGTTCACAATTTCCATTTTTACAAACTCACCAATACGCTTGTTCAAAGCAATATTAGTGTCGATTTGCTCGTTGAGTTTAGCTTCCATTTCATCAATTTCTCCAACCATGCCATCAAGCATGTTGAATTTTTCCTCGGGCACGCTAAAGTTATGCTCAAGGAAAAGACCTTTTAGACCGTTGAAGAATGACTCTGCCATCTCAGTCTTAATGCCATGCTCAACCTGGAGAGCATTCTCTTTCATCCAGGATTCAGCGGCATAAGTGAGGTAATCGTCAACCTTCTCGGCCAATTCTGTTTGAATCTTTTCGACTTCTTCAGTCAGCGTTGATTCATACGCTTCTTGTAAAGCTGCTGCTTCTTTGTTAACACGACTGGTTACAGCTGCTTCAAAGATTGTTGCTGCTTTTAAACGGAACTCTTCTGAGAGGTCTTCACCAGCGACAAGAGCGTCAACATCTTCAGTAAAGTCGAGGTCGGTTTCAGCGAGGACTTCTTCTTCACTTTCCGTTTCCTCCATTTTAGCAGATGCGTCACTTGGCTTAGTGCTTGGAACAGGTGCTTTACCTACAGGTGCTGCTGCAGACTTGCCTGCGTTCTTAGTTCCTTTAGCGCCTTCTTCAGAATCCGAGGTAACATCAACTACGCAAGGTGCATTTCCATTGCCAGAAGTATCAATCTTCTCGCCAGGTTTAGCATCTTTAGTAACTGCGTTGGAACCTTCGGTCACAGACTCCATATTATCTAAGTTTTTGTCGAGGGTCTCAGACATTTGATATTCTCCGTTATGCATAGTAGCGTTATCTTTTATTATTTATAAATCACAAACTCTTTAAAAATGCTGCAAACGCGGAGATTTTACGCTCCTGCAGATTGATAATAGTTGCTTGATCAATTTGAGTTTTGATCTCGGCAATAGCAGACTCTTTGAGAATGCCATTGTCCCAAACCCACTCTTTTCCTTCCATAATACCGTCTACAAATGCATCGGGAGCAGATGGATCTGCTACAATATCTGCAGCGGTTGCAAGCATAAAGTCATCTGCGACGACATTGCAACCCTCTTTTTTGACTAAAGAACCCATGCCTCTAGAGGAAACGCCAAGACTGACGCCTTCAGAAAGAAGGTTCTTTGCAATATTACCCATGGGGGTATCAAGGATTTTTGCTCTACCAATGAAGTTGTTTCCATCTTCTTTGAGAGATTCAATCTTATGTGACACCCTATCAAGATTGATGGAAGGACCATCGGGGTGACCTAATTCTCCAAGAGCACGCCCTTTTTGAATATAGTTCTCGCTGTATTTAGCAACTTCACGTTGTAAAGTTGGTAATTTATACATGCGACCATTGCGGTTCTGCAGTTCTGCCTGTAAGAAGATACCTTCGATGAAGTAATTCTTCTTGCCTTCTTTCTCTTCGCAGAGAAAATCTACTTGAGTAATTTCTTCAGCTATCAGTTTCATTGTCTTCTTCGGGGGTTTCTACAGGTTGTTCTAATTCATCAGTAGGGGGTTCATGCGGCATACGCCCATCAACTTCAACATCTTGAGCATTCTCAGAACCGTCTGGCAAACTATCAGCGATTTCATCTGCTGAATCCTGCGCGGTTTGATCTAACTCAAAACCCATACTCTGAGCATACTGAACTTTTTGTGCTTGAATAGCATCATACGTTGAAGATGCTAAAGCGTCATTAATGGAGTCAATTGCTTTCGCTTTGTCATCACTAAAAATTTGCTGAACTATTTGGTTTGCAATATCACTCGGCATAATAAGTATCCATTATTAGTATTATTTAGTTAATTAAAATTCTCCTCTGCGGACATCTCCAGGATCAACAGAAGATTCCTGTGCATTTGGATCTACTTCTGCTGCTGGGGCACCTTCACCGCCAGCATCCATAGCAGGATCCATTTCCGCCATAGGATCAGCAATAATACCTGCTTCCATTTCAGCGGCGATTTGTTCATCAATCTCCTTAATCTCAATGTCTGTTTGCTTCAGAACCTGACGACGCATATATTCTACAGAGAAATACTTACCAACATAAGCATCCATAGCAGCAACTTGGTTCATCCTTTCGTTGCGGATTTCAATCTCTTTTAGTTCAGTGAAGTAATTATCAGCAATGAAGTCAAACTGAATGTGATTCTTCATCTCTTCCCATTCTTCAAGAGACATGACGCCCTTAAGAATGAGTTGTGTTTTTAAAAGATCTGTAAAGAGTTCTGAGAAACGCTTGCGAAGACGAGCGATAAACTTCTGGAACTTAACTTCATCACGAGTAATTTCAGCAGCACGACCAATATTAAAAGTCGTTTCTGTTTCTAAACGAGAGGAAGGAACATTGAGTGCCTTATAAAGTTTCTTCTGGAAGTACTTTACATCCTCAAGTTCACCAAGATTCTGACCACCAGGGAGTGTGGAGATTTCTGTACCACGACCACCTTCGCGTCTAGGTAACCAGAAGTCTTCCATCATGGACATAAACTTCTTGTCGTCTTTAATCTCACCAGTGTTTGCATCGTAAACCATTTTGTTACGATAGCGTCCCATAACTTCGCGAAGATATTGTTCCGCTTTATTCTTGGGAAGATTACCAACGTCAATATAAAAAATACGACGCTCGGGTGCTCTACTCAAACGATAGATAACCAGAGAATCTTCAATCATTCTCAGTTGGTTGACTGCTTTGATCGCCTTGTGAAGGTGACTAAGAGTCATAGATTTGTTCAGGTCTTGAATACCTGAGTGGCAATAGGTGACAGAATCAGTGGTAATTTTCATACCCTGATTTGTAGAATTCTTTAATCCCTTTGGATTGTATAGAAAATACTCTGCTGCCTTTTGTGTCAGTTGCTGATTTAAATCAGACCCACGCATTTGATCGGGTTTCTTCTGCTCATACTCAGTGACCTTACGGATTTTGCGAGGATCGATATATCGCAATTCGGCAAGACCACCAGCAGGATTCTTGGGGTCGATTACTTTATGATAAAAAAGTCTTCCGTCTACATACCACCTACGAAAAATTTCATAGGAACGATTTTCAAAGTCTAGTAAACTGAGAATAGTTTCAAACTCTTCTCTAATTAGTTTTTTAATTTTATCCGACGCCTTAAGGTTGGAGAGTTCAACCTCTACTGGTACATCATCAAAGTTACCGCAAATAGTTTCGTTGACAATATCGTCAACTGCACTATCACATTCTGGTTGCATTACCATTTCTCTGTAGCGAGAAATGAGTTCATAATCATTACGAACAACACCATCAAAATCAACGGAATATCCATAATATCCGCCACCTACAATAGGTTGCGAACCATCCATACTATCTTTTTGAACAAAAGAAGGCCCCTTGGGGACCTTCTTTGCTCTTTCCAGTGAAAAACCGAAGAGCTGAGACATTATATTTCTAAGTAACTGGTCCTGTTCTATTTATCAAGGATTCAATCAACCCTGTACAGGAGTCCAGTACTGAGTCTGAAGTTCAACAGTGAACTCTTCAATAGCATCGTTGTTACCGAAGTCAAGATCGATAGCAGCGATTGCACTTGGGAATACATTGTAGAATCTGTAAGACTTAAGAATCTTGGGGGACTCTCCATCTTTGATATCGCGTGCTAACTGATGAACAGTCATGTCAGCGAAGTATCCAGTAGCATCATCAGCATCTCCGAGACCACCTGCTTGAGTGAAGTTTTCGTTGTATGCTTGAATGCTGGATGCCCAAAGTTCAAATGCATCACGCAGAACAAACTGACTATCGTTCTGAACGGTAATGGTCCATGGTTCAAACGTTCTGTCGCCTGCAATCTTCAGGACTCTTCCTCTGAAAGGAACTTCAATAACACCGATCTGGGAAGAGGGAAGATTCGCTGCACGAACAGTGAACTTACCAAGTTCAATCAGACTAGAATTGTTAATGATTCCTTGTGGGAAGTTTAAGTCTACTTGGAATAGATTAGGACGCGCAAAGTCCGAAGCGACATTTGCTTTAAAATCGTCAATAGTTCCTCTTTTTGCCATTGTTTTTTTGCTCAGGTGTCTCTGTCCCTAGTATTTATTACAAATCATATTTTCAGACAAAAAAAGAGACCCCGTAAGGTCTCTTAGTTATGTTAACTATTATCAGGAAGCAACTTCGTTGAATGCAACACCAGTTCTGGTGGCAACGAATGTTAGTGTGATGTAGTTAATAGTGCGTGTGGGCTTGACGAAGATCTCAGCATAGAACTCACCGCGATCAACAGATTCGGGAGGATTGTTCTGAGTGTCGCACTTAACCAAGAAGTCAGTTACACCACGACGACCTTGAACATCGCGAAGATAAGGTTCGACAATGTTCAGGAACAATGCGCGTTGTGACTCATCGTTCTGTTCAAACAGTTGTGCCTTAGCAGCACCGCTGATTACACGCTCAATCGTGAGGAACAAGCGACGAACATTGATACGATCGAATGCAGAAGCGAAACCTTGTGCAGTCTTATCACCGTAAAGAACTACGCCCTGACCAGGGAAAGAAACGATCGGATTGACACGAGCAGAATACAAACGGTCGCGTTGAGTCTTGTTAGGAGTATATGCAAGTTTGATTGCATTTCTCAAGTTACCACGCTGGAAACCAGCAGGTGAGAACCAAGGTTCTGCGACTTCAGTTGTCTGTAAGCAAAGACCAGCAACGTCACCGTTACAAGGGACATAACGATAAACATCATTGTACTTATCGTAGATGTACTTATAACCAGAATCATATACTGCGTAAGAGGAGGAAGGCAGTTGATCGAAGAAATCGATGATATTTGATGTTGCAGTTGTAGAGTTAGAAACTCCAATGACATTTCCTCTACGAGGAGAAACAAATACCATGCAGTCACGACGCTCTTCAACGATATTAACCAATGAAGTAACCTTGGCAATAGCGGAGGGATCATCAGCACCAGAAGGACCTGCCAAGATGAAGTCAACAGTCTGTGATTCTGGATCAGCAATTAATTCGTATGAAGTAGCAAGATCGCTGTTGGCGACTGAATATGTACCACCAGATAGTGTATAGTCAGCACCATTGGCAAGACGATAGTATGCGGTAGCATTGCTAGCAGAACCAATTGTTGTGCGACCAGCAGGATAGTCTGTTGTACCAGCAACGGAACGCACCAGATTAAACTGACGAGAAGATGCTGCTAAACCCCAAGTACCATCGGAAGCACTTGCGCCTGCAGAGAACAATGTGGTCTCGTGCTCACCCCAGTAGATATACGCTGAACGCTGCTTGATAACTTCTGCATAATAGTTGGTCTCACCAACAGAAGTTTTGGCATCCGATGCTTTGGAAACACCAATGAAACGCTCAAGAAGAGCACCTGCTGTTCCTGTGATAGCACCGTCAATGTCAATAACTAAGACGTGCATCTCATCACGGAAACCACCAGCAGTAGTTGTCCACTGGGAAGTACCAGGACGAGCAGCAGTGTTGATCCACTTTACACCAGGCAGATACTCACGCTCATCATACTCACCACGAACGGAAGTAATAACAGCAGCGTTGCTGTTTGTATCTTCGATGCTATCTGCAGCAGCAAAGTCGATGCTATCCTTATTCTTGGCAACATACAATCTGCGTTCGATGCCAGCAGTAGCAACTTCAGCAGTATTAGTGCCCTGAGTTACAACTTGTGCATCAGCAATGATACCAGTTACACCACCAGCAGGAAGACCGATTTCCAGTTTTTTGTTAGCAGGATCCCAAGCAAGAACATTAACAGTCTCGTTAGAACCAGAAATGGCAACAGTTGTACTAGTGCCAGGAACGAAGTCGCCAACAACAGATGTGACAGTTAATACAATACTATACTTGAAGACTTTACCAGCAGCACCAGAAGCAGCAGTTACTGCAGCGTCGTTAACAAACTCAAACTCATTACCTGAACCTGGAGCAGGAATAACTGCAATCTGGTCAGCACCAGCATCAGTTACGAAGACACCGATAGAATTACCTTTGGTTCCTGCAGTTTTTGCTGCCCAAGACCAAGTGTTGTTTGCATTTTCAATAGTGGTTTCATAATCTGTAAGATTTTTAATCAGGGGAGCAGAACCTGTATCAACTGCATTTTTCAAAGCGGTCGAGTTGACACGAACGGTCTTAAGGATGCCACCGTAGTTCAAATACTGAGCAGCAGTGTACCAGTACTCGTAGTTGTAGTCATTTGGCTTACCAAATTGCTCAACTAATTCTCTTTCGGTAGAGATGTTTACAATCTCTTCTACTGGACCAAGTTCAAATGGTGCTGCAAGAACTCCAACGTTTGCGCTTGATAGTGAAGTGATTGTCGTCAGGTCTCTTTCCTGAATGACTACCCCTGGCGAGGATTGATTGACTGCCATTGTTTAAGTCTCCTAGATTAATTCCAACATCGGTTGTCTAGGATTATTTATATTTTTGGATCCTTACCTAAACTCCCACATATAAGACTTATCCCCATATTCCGCAACCTGCCAAACATCTCCCTGTGCATCCGCAAAGTATTCATCTTCCATACCATCACTAATAAAACCGAATGGTGACATATCTTGTTCAATCGATTCTCTCTGATCATCATAGATGCGTTGCCTCACATCATTATCATGCATCTGTTTGAAATACTCTTGCATTGCCATCCAGGCAAAAATAACCAAACACATAGCAAGGTCATCATTACAACCATCTTCTGCAGCAAACGACTGTCCCTTGACAATAAAGGTAGTCAATTCGGCAATGGTTTCATAATCAGGAATGATAAGTTTATCCTCTTCAATCAATGCTTTGAGGTTAGAACATCCAACCTGCTTAACAGCACTAGACATCTTGACACCTAGTTGTGTCTTCTTACCAGAGAACCCTTGACCTAATTGTTGTCCAGCACGACCACGCATTGCTGCCATTAAAAGGTTTTCGTACTCTAAATCAAACTGAATAATATCTGCTACTTGCCCACCAATATCATTTACCTCACATAGAATATATGCTTGATTATAATTTCTTGCAACATCAATAATGATGTTGGGAAAAATGATAGGTTTGATCTCGTTATTTCTATATCTTGCAACTACTTTATATGGCATAGTTGTCGTATCTACTACAACAAATGCACTGTAATCATTAGATGTTCCTCTAGCAACGTCAACCGTAATAATATAGTTATGCTCTGGAATCACTCTCTCATAAATTGCAAGTCCCTTATTTTGTGCTATAGGATCTACATATGGCATAGTCCTTAACTTAGTAGGACTAATCAGTGTATCAACAGAACCAAGAAACTCACACTCAAACTCAACCTTGAACTGCTGCTCTGAGGTGTTCTTAATAGTCTGCTCTTTCCATGCAGCATCTCTACCAGGAACTTGTGACCAATGTACTTCAGTTGGGAGATATTCGTTCTTGCCTTTTTCTGCATCATGCCACAACTTATAGAACATGTTCATCCCATGTGGCGTGGAGATGATAATTACCTTTGTAGACTTACCAGAAGATACAGTAGGATACACAGATGAAAAGAACTGGTCAGCAATATGGTTCGGAACAAACGCGAATTCGTCCAGAAAAATGACATTAAAAGACATGCCCCTGACGGCACTAGCGGAAGTAGATGCAGCCAGAATTTTACTGCCATTCTCCAGTTCCAATGATCCCCTGTTCCATTGGAGGATACCTTGCTGGAGCCATTTGGGAAGATTTTCATAACTAAGTTGCAAGCGACCTAACATCTCACGAGCAGTCGCTGCTTTGTTTGCGAGGATTGCTACATTAACATTGGGATTGAATAGAACATACCAAAGAAGATATGCTGTAACGATAGTAGACTTACCAGACTGCCGAGGCAACTTGGCAATATTAAATCTATTGTCATGAAAACTCTTTACCATATCGACTTGAAAGTCGTACATAGTAAAAGGTATGACACCATCATCTAGAGAAACGATCTTGATATAATTAAGAATAAAATGTACGGGATCATCTGCACATTTTAAATATTCTTCTACTTCCTCAGGAGAAAACTCCTGAGCAATATTCGCTTTCTTTAGATTGGGATTACCAAGATATACGTCAGAGGTACTCATTATGTCGGTTCACTTTCAGGACTAGGGATAAGTTGATACGCCATTTTATCCCTTAATTTATTTATTCTCTCCTCATTATACTGTTTGAAATTACCTTTCTTCTCAGTTTTTTTATAGTAATGTAATGCATTTAGGATGATTGCATAGTCATCCACACTCAAGTCAAAGATCATGGTACTGTTATAGTTACATCCGAACCTGTATATGTATAAGTTGTTACTGTCCCATTAGCATCTGTAATTCTACAGTATCCATGACCACCAGCAGATGCATTAGAATTACCGCCAAATGAAAGACCACCACCAGGATATCCAGCTTCACCAGCACCAGCTGGCATACGATATTCTCCACGATAGTTTCGCACATCATTACAATATGTGGAATCTGCATATCCAGATCCACCGCCACCACCTGCCATTGTGTGCTGTTCAGAGTAACCTCCAGCACTGCCGCCATAATATCCTCCGCCACCAGCGCCACCATAACCATTAGATGCAGCAGATCCTCCCTCTAATGCTTGAGCTGAATACGAAGCTCCCTGCTGGTTATTTCTACCACCTTCAGTTGCTCCACCACCTCTGCCACGATATTGCCACTTATCATCATAAGCAGAAACGCCATCTTGACCAGTAGGACCACCACCAGCACCACCAATATTACCCTCTTGGTTTCTGGATGATCCGCCGCCACCTCCACCACCAGCAATCAGTATTGTATTACCATGAGCTACAGATCCAAGGAATACCCCAGTTGCACCACCACCATTAGAACCATACCTATTATCACCACCAGCGCGGTTTGCTTCACCGCCACCACCATACGACATACGAGTACCATTAACTAATCCACCTTCACCGACACGAATGTAAAGAGTGTTTCCTGACGTCAGTCCCGATACATTTGCTTCAATATATCCACCACCGCCACCTTCGGCACCATAACTCCATCCACCACTAGTTCCACCGCCACCACCAGCACCCCAGCATTGAATCTTATATTGGGTAGCAACTATATCTCCACCAATAGTTTTCCATTCAGTACCATTATAAACTTGCTGCTTATCCTCTTCGGTGTTATGAATAACTGTACCTGTAGGAGGTGCTGATGGACGAGTACTATTAGTCTTATTGGGAATAGTAAAGTCCCCATCAACATCAACGTCACTCGTAGCACTTACATTAGAAGTGTTGACATTAGTAGCATTAATTGTTCCTACATTTAATTCCGACATGCAAATAAACCTGGGACTTCTCCAAGGTATTTATATTATTACTCTACTAATGTGCCGTGCTCACGACGAATCTCTTTCAGTGCTTCGAGATTCATATCCTTAGTGCCTCCATCATAGGCATGAGCATAACCCTCTTCGATCATTTGCTCGTTGAGCGACACTGACTCGTCCCCAATGTATAACCAGCCAAGAAGACGCCCATATTTGCCAACCCCACCAACAAGTTCAGTCCTAACAGACAACTCATCATCACCAGCGATAGTCGATTCCAGTTTCTCTTTGAGCCAGTTGGTTGCGTCGATTCCAAGTGCTTTCTCCTCTAGGTTTCGCGTCCTCTTTTCTGGCGTATCAACGCCTGCAACTCTAACTCTTTCTTTCTTGTATAGATCAAACCCGAGGTCGATAGTAACATCAATAGTATCACCATCAAGGACACGGTTGATCTCCGTCACTCGGAAGTTGTAGCAGCTCTTTCTGCTCGGTGGTGTCATTGCGCCCATCTTCTAATTCTGCAAATGCTTCTCTTAGTATGTATACAACTACAAACAATGCACCTGCAACAGCAAGTATCACACATATGATTACAGACCACACAGGGTCATTGGCATTCTCAAGAGGACGTAATAGTAAATTCATTATTCATCATTTATAGATTTAATCCAGAGAGACAGTTTCATCACTATAAGGATTAAAGAGAGTGGTATTAGCAGACCAAATACAATAAACAAACTCATTTGTGGAATGGTTCCCAATGTTGCCAATCGTATTTATGTACTGCCCACATACCAATAATGGGGACGAAGACTAGGCACCATGCCAAGACTCCAACTCCCCAAGGATTGTTTAATACTGTTCCGCAAAATCTAGCAAACTGTAACATCATTCTTGTAAAACCGATAGGATGAATAGAAATAATCCAAATAAACAATAGATTATTATGATGCTGATTTCAATAACCATGCTTTCCAAAGTTCTAAGAAATATCTATCGACCAGATATAAATCTCCCTGAGGTGGTTGCTCTTCAATCTGAGACCATTCATTACAAAGATCTCTCATCTCCAGTGTAATATGATCTGGTCGAAACATCCTCCCAAAGGAGGACATTGCAAACGCATATCTCATTCTAATGCGCTGTTCCATTTCCGTCGTACTTGTCGCTTTCATAATAGATATTCTCACCTTTTCTGTGCCCGAAATAAATGGTGGCACATATGAAGGGTAGTGATCCGAAAAGTAAGACATGGGCGAAGGTCATAGATTTTCTTCTTGTTCGGTTAAAATTACGCAATCGCTAGTAGGATATGCCACACAAGTGAGAACCCACCCGTCTTCAAGTTGATCATCATCGAGGAAAGATTGCTCTTCATTATCTACGGTGCCAGAGACGAGTTTGCCAGCGCACGCTGAACAAGCCCCTGCTTTACACGAAGAAGGTAAATCAACACCTGCTTCTTCTGCCGCTTCGAGAATGTATTGGTCTGCCTCGCATTGAATGACAGCTTCGGTGCCGTCAGGAGACTGGAGAGTAACATTGTATGTCATAATTAATTTACGTGAATAATACCTGTCATGCCTGCTCCTTGATGAGGACCACAAAAGAAATTGTAATCTCCAGCATCAGCAAACAAAATGTCTTGAGATTCTCCAGGAGCAAACATTAAAGATTCTCTGGAAAGATCTGCACGACCCTCAACAATAATGTTGTGAGGAGGCAACATGTCATTTATAAAATGTACAGTATCGCCTGCATCAATTGTAACATCGGATGGATCAAAAATCAAGTTCCCGTTTGAACCCATTTTAATGTCAACTGCCCATACTGGCGCAGCAAAAAACATCACAGTAAGAAGTGTAATAAAAAACTTCATAAACAAATAGTAACTGAATCTATTTACTCATGAAGTATAAAATTTAACTATGATTTAATAGTCTATGTCAGGGATTCATCATGTTATTGAGTCCATCTAAAGCATCTCTCTTTGCCTTTATTGCACCATCGACAAATCCAGATCTATACTCCCAAGTTTGTCCTCCGTCTTGCCCTTTCTTTGGGTTGATGCATTGCTCATTTCCGTACTTATTACATACCAGACCAGCAAGATCTAGTTCACTATTGTCATATGAAGCAGCAGTTCCACTGAATACGTGCTTTCCATTAATCCAAATAGCACCACATTTTCCACATTCTACTCTAGACAGAGATAATTCTGATACTTCTTTACTTTCCATATGTTTTGTAGTGTTGTATAAAACTTGTCTTGGGAAATCCTAGTCGAACTTCTAAATCTCTTCTGATAAAATAACTACGGAATATAACCCAATGCCAACGCAGTTCTAAATCTAGGAATGCAAATAACCTCATTACATTTTCGGTGCCTGCATACGCTACAAACAAAATGAAAATAGTAACGGATAGGTAAAATGAAACCATAATAGTACCACCTTGTTGAGACAAGTATAGTACTATTTACCCAAGTTGTCAGTTACACAGTGTTAAGATATCAGCAATTCCACTTCCTAAGTGACTTCGACAGACGGTCATCACCAGTGTTGTTGGATGCTTTCTGTCTCTTTCTCATGCCTTTCATTCTAGCGCAGAAGGATGCCCTGCGGGGATTTCCAACCTTTGTGCTTGGTGCTTTGAGGTCAGATCCTGGATTTTCCTTTTCGTAAGACTTTCGTCCTTTTTCATTAAGTCCTCCTTCGGAGTTTTTTCCTGATTTTTTTGTCCAGGCTGCTCCTTCATTTGTTACTTGTTCTGGGACGCAATTTGGTACTAGTTTGCCACCTTTCTTTTTCATACCAACTTTTTTATATCCCTGCCAACACTTCTCTTGAAACTGTTGGAATGACATTCCTTCAGACTTATTACCATAGTTAGCAGCACCTTTCTTACGGCACTGGACTAATCTACCACTAGCATATGCAGAAGGCCAGACCTTCGCACTTGCTTTTACTTTCTTATAGCAAGCATCTTTCTCGCCTGCTTTCTCATTGACAAATTCTTCTTTCTTCATCTTATTTGCTTTCTGACGTTTGTTCCAATCCATGTAAGATTCACCTGGTCTTAGTTTCTTAGAGTCTGTTTTTGGTTTAGATGCTGCAGCACGATCTTCGCGAGCACGCTGGTTTGCACCAGGACCACCCAACTTACGATCTTCTTTAGGATCGGGATGCCAGAAATCGCCTCTTTCGCTAATAGTTTCTTCTTTCTTCATCTTCTTTAGATGTTTTTTGATGCGCTCAGACTGACCCTTGTGCATCTTAGATGCGCCATCAAGTTCTTTAGACATCAATTTAAGGTCGAGATCTTCTGTCTTCACGTTTTTTGCCTTCCCTTTACGATCTGGATTTGGATCTTCAGCATTTTTGCGACGGAATGCTGCTTCTTCCTCGCCTTTATTTAGGTTTCTTTTCATCTTACTAGACCCGCATTTGGGTTTAGTAGTCTGACCAGGTTGCTTTGCACAAGGTTTTCCTGCATACTTACCACCAAGTTGCACCCAACCAGGTGTTCCATCAGATGACTTACTCTTTCCAAACCAGTCACGAAGAGAATTATCTCCAGACTTGTTTGCTTCTCCGAATAGATCGTTATATGTTGGTGGCATTTTAGACATCTCTCCCATAGCCATTTTGTTTGCAGTCTTATGCATCACCTCTTTGGAGCGACCCCCATAGAGTTTACTCCACCTATCTTTACGCTTCATCATACCCCTAATGTATTTCTTAGCAGTACCATTAACGGCAGGTGGAATATCTGATGCAAAACCTTTCGCCATATCAGGCACCTACGACCTGTACTTCTTCGACGACAATAGCACCAGAACCTGCTGTGATTTGTACACAACGCTTGACTACTGCTTGAGGTCCACTGTAAGCATAAGTGTAATCAGCAGATGCAGCAGAAGAATCAATATCAGTGCTAATAGAATTGGAAGTTGTTGCAGTAACTTTCTTACCTACTGTTCCTGCTGACAAGAAAGCAGCATCAATTGCAGGAGATGTACTAGCATCTTCTACAGCAATGAAGTCATCTACTGAGAATGGATGTGTGTTGCTAACTTCACCAAGATTAGTTCCAAGTTGATAATCTGCAGTGGCATCATCGACACCCTTTACAATTCTTGCTTGACCAGGTTTTGCTCCCGACTTAAGTAGAAGTGCTTCATTCTGTACCAGTGTGATAGCAGGTCCACCGTTGAATGATACAGTAGATGCTGCTGCTGTAGCAAGCACTCTATAGTATCCAGTTTGCACTACTTGATATTCAGTTGCAGATCCTGCAACAGCGTTCGTATTTAATACTTTTAATACAGGCATTGTCGTGTCGAGTTATTTCGTGTCAGTATTATTTATCTCCTTTTGCTTCTTTAACATCTTCTGTAAGTCCGCAGTACTGCCAATAAACATCGTGTTATTAACAGTAGACGGGCCTGACTTCTTCTCATCGGCATCTAACTCCTTCATCTTCTTTTGTAGGTCAATGAGTTTATCAGCAGTATCTGCTACGTTCTTAATGAGTTGGCCTGCAACTTCATAAGCACGAGGATGATCTGACGCTCGTGCCACATCAAGAATGCCATCTACTGCCTCCTGTCCTTTCATGACTAGATTGTGAAGTTGGGCGCGAGTAATCTCATAATCCTGCTTCACTTCAGGAGTATCAGTTTTCTTTATTTCAGTTTTCACTTTTTCCACATGTTTTTGGAGTTCAGTAGGTTCTGCCCCAAACGCATCATTCAAACCATCAAAAGGAGTTGTCATTAGATTGCCTCGTCAGCGCCACTTACAGGATTACGTTTCTTATTGTCGGTGAAGTCTTCATCAACAATACCAAATCCAAAATCGTCATCTGCATCTGCATCCAACGGATCTGGTTGAATAGTGTACCGAACTTCTCTGGGTGCAGAAGAAGTATTTGTATCGGTGTACATATCGGTGATGACCTTTTTGATGGTCTTCGCATCGGTAATAGGACCGTATAGATATGTCTTTGCAGTAAACTGTAGTGTATAAATGATTGCTCTACGACTAGAGAAGTCTCCCTCATACTCATCCTCATAGTCAACACTAGTCAAAGTAACAGGAACATCCTTAATTTCATTTACATCAGGAAGTAACTTAACGGTTAGATTGAAATGAGGTTGGAAGAATGGTAAAATTTGTTCTAAAATTTGCAATCCATCTTCTTGATTTTTAGAGATAATTGCTAATTCAAATGATAAGTTATAAGGAACGGGCATATACACGTTCTTATTTTCGTCAGTATCCTTTGCAAATTTAATCTTCTGTGTAGGTGATACCTTCCTACTAGAATCATATTGAATACCATTAATCTCAAAAGAGATTCTAGGAACAGTAATCTGAACTCTCTTGTTTGTAGGGTCTGGATTTTGATCAAGACGTGCTAAAAACTTTTGCTTTGGACCATATGCCAAAGGAACTTTCATCACTTCAGTCGAACGACGAAGTTCGATATTATTGAACAGCGTACCAAACGCTACAATAGTTTTTCTGAAAACTTCGTGATATGAATATGTACCTAACATCAGATTGTAGTATCAGTAGTGGAACCAATGGTGCCGAAGGGATTCCCCTCAGTGAAATCTATAATATCGTCATCAGCAGTTTCAAAACTATAGTTCTGGTCGATGCTATCAGCGGTATTAGTATTATTTAGAGTGTTAAAGGATTCAGGACTCCAAAGAGCATTAGATGTCAATCCCTTAATTGTTTCTGAAGTATTGAAGGTTCCTGTTCTATTGATGACTTGGAGTTCTCTTGAAGAACTATTCCAGGACTTGACTTCTGCTCTGGAGTCTTTTGGAGAGTAATCAATAGTAACAGTTGGGGCACTAGTGTAGCCAGTACCACCGCTTGAAACAGTGATACCAGTAACAATCCCTGTAGACGAAACCACCGCTGTTCCTGTCGCTCCACTTCCACCACCTCCTGTAATAGTAACTGTAGGTGGCAATGCTGATTTATAATGCTCACCACCATCAGTGATTGTAAAGGAACTTACTGCGTCCCCAGTGATTGCTGCTGTTGCTGAAGCAAGATATAGATCACCGACAATTTCTTCACCAACTGTGAAGTCTCCCGAACCGCCAGCATCCATAACCAACTTAATGGAATTAGCAAAGGCAGTTTCGATAGCATCAATCTCGGCAACGCCAGTATCAATTTTTTCGTCGCTGTATTCAAACAGTTCGCACTGACATTCCCAAACATAACCCTTACCTAACTGATAGAAAGGTCTTTCTGCTTCTACAAACTTAATCTCAAACAAATGTTTTGTTGTTGGAAACCAAATAAGGTCACCCTCATTAGGACGACCCTCCACATTTAATGCTGCATTATCATCTACCTTCTCAGTAAATTTAGTTCTAGAGAAGATAAAGGTTGTCTTATCTTCAATACGAACACCAAACTTACTTAAAAGTTCTCCTTGACCTTCCCACCCATCTACATTATTAACATATGCTCTGATAGAAAGTGCTTGTGTGAAATTACTACTTTCTACTTCTTGAAAGATCGTGTCTTTATTTACGTATGTTCTGGGTAGATAATAGATATCTTGACCATAGAGTTCAATACTCTCGATGATCAGATTTCCCATAAACATTTGTTCCTGGGAAGAACCATTTAGATTTAGTCGGCAACTACTAGTGTAGTCCGACTGAATGCAATTTTCTGGGGGATCGTTTCTATAAGTCATATCAACCGATTAAATCCATTGGAGGGAGTTCGTAAGTCTTGCGAATATCTGCTTCAAGATCTTTCTTGAACTGACTCGCATCTTCGAGAATCTGGCGACCATTCAGAGTCACACCACCAAGCATTTGAATTCCATCATACTTACTGAGGTTGCGACCCCATTGCTGTTGGAATAATGATTCTACATAATCTTTCAACCAGGCATCATTGTACATTGCAGTGTATGTATCAGGGTCTTGACGCATCAAAACTTCTACCACAATTTGATTGCCTGCTTGTAAATTTGCCCAATCAAAATCTAAATACAATCTTCCTTGATATTCATTATATCTAACTCTACGATTTCTATCTGAGTTTGTGACCCAATCAAGAGTCTCAAGATATTGTGAAGTCATAAAGTAATGTAGGATATGTCCATGCGTCATTGCATAGATATCATTCAAGAAAATCTGATACTTAATATTAAAAATATTACCAGGAGTTACACTAGAAGCACCAATCTGACTATAGACATGATTGACTGCCAAGACTCCAGGGGGAAGTGATACATATTCATTTCCTTCTGTCCAATCAGTAGAACCTAAAGCACTACCAGTTTTAGCCGCAGTTTTAATCGCATCGGTTACTTCAATTTTGATGAATGCTTTGTAACTGCCGTTATATGCAAACTCTTGATAGTAATCGATTGCTTCTTCGATTAGGTCATCCAACTGCTCATCACATACATTGATATCAATAGCAGGAAAACCTAATCTACGAAGAGCGTAGTTTTTTAACTCTGTTTTAGAAGCGGGTCTTGTAGCGGTCATTTGTTATCAGGCGAATGAAGTGATTGTTAATGTAGAAACATCTCCAGCAGATACTGTCTCAGTCTTCTTAAAGAATCCGTCAACAGTGTCAACAGTAACTGAACTTGCACCAACAGCAGTGATAACACCTGTGGTGCCTGATGTACTGCCTGTGACAGTATCTCCAACTGCCATCTCAGTAACAGCAGAGACATCGATAGTAGCGTCTCCGCCACCACCTGTGATTGTAATAGTCTCACCAACAACATAACCAGAACCATCACCATTGATAGCAACTGCAGTGATAGCACCACCAGATGCAGTGATATCTACTGTTAATCCAGTGCCACTACCGCTTGAGGTGGTAGCGACTCCAGTAGCAGTGTTATACAATGTGCCACCAGCAAGAGAAGCATTGTTAAGCGCAGTCACGTCACCAGGGGTAGGATCACCAGACAGATTCAAGACAAGAGTTGTAGTAGTTGCAAGATTGTTGAGCATTGCTGTGAGTTGAGCAAATGCATTATCAAGTTTATCTTGAACTCTTGCTTCAGTGTAGTACTGGTTAGTTCCTTCAGAAAGATCAGAAGTAGACTTCTCTGAAAGATCGAGGTTACTACCTGTAGCAGCAGCAACTCTTAAGTTAGCGCGAGTATCTGCACGAGTATTAGTGAAGTACAGATTTGTGGAACCTTCAGTTACATCATCAGTATCTTTACTTGCAAGACTTGTATCAAATCGTGCTTCTGTGTAGAAGATGTTAGTAGAACCTTCTGTTACATTGTCGGTATTAATGTCTGCCTGAGTGACGCTCAGAGCACCTGCACCGCTAAGTTCAATACCTGTACCATATGTGAAGTGTGTACGGGTCCTAGCAGCGGTTGTAAAGAGGTTTGTGGAACCTTCTGTTACATTGTCGGTATCGATGTCTACCTGCGTTACAGTAAGCGTATAGGTGCCTGCTGCGTCATTGTATGCTTTGGTGATACCTGTGCCAGCAACAATAAGAGCATTAACTCTATCATCGACACGCTCATTCGTGAAATATAGATTAGATCCTTCGGAGAGATCTCCAGTATCGTGATTGCTAATATCAGATACTTGACCAGTGACATTACCAACTAATGCTGCAGTAATAATTCCAGCAGCAAAGTCGCCAGATGCGTCACGAAGAACAAGGTTGTTTGCTGAGTTGCTTGCTGTAGAAGCAACGTTAATGGTTGGGTTACCAGCAACACCATCAGCATTCGTCAGTGTAATACCAGAAGATGCTGTGACAGCGAGTGTACGCTGAGCATATGTGTTAGCAGCAGTCCTGGAAACAAAACCAGTTCCTGCCATAGCGGCGAGTGCAGTAATGTCTGCGTCAACATATGTCGTAGTGATTGTAATATCACCAGCACCATTAAACTCAGCATCACCAGCAACAACACCAGCAACTGCAATATTTCTTGCTGTTTTGAGTGTATCAGCAGTAAGAGCATTACCTTGAATACCAGCAGCAGCACCTACACCAGAAGCAACTGTGATGATATTTGCAGCAAAGTCTCCACTACCGTCACGAGCAACAACAGTAGTTGCAGTTGCCGCAGAAGCAGTTGTCATGCTGTCCAGAAGGTCAGCATTGAGGTTGTTAATCTTAGTCGTGTTAGGAATGACTAGAGCAGCACCAGAAGCAACCTGGGAGATGATTTGACCATCTACAGTCAGAGTGCCGTCAATGTTGGCGTTAGCATCAACATCGAGTGCAGTGCCAGCACCAGTAAGATTCAAACTACCAGCACGAAGGTTGCCGTCAGTACCTGAAAGAACTTCTGATGAATTGGTTGCGTCTACTACGAATGCGAATTGGTTGGCGGATCTATCGTATCCGAAGAAACCAACTTTCGCAGAGCTGTCGTAATAACGGAACTCAACACCACGGTCCTTACCGTCGTTAGTTGTCGGTGCTGTGTCACCACCCACAGTAATAATAGGGTCATCGAGAGTTGTGACCGTAGAATTAACAGTAGTCGTTGTTCCATTAACAGTAAGGTTTCCAGTAACAGTAAGGTTAGACTCGGCAGTTACGTCACCGCCAACATCCAGGGTTCCACGAATATCAGTATTGCCATTGTCCGTATCTACTGTGAACTTATTAACAGAACCAGCAGTCTGGATTGCAAAGGTCTTATTGTCTGCAGTAATAGTAACATTATCATGCGTTACTAAAGCACCAGAAATGTCTGCACTATTATTAAGATCAAGAGTACCAGTCAGTTCAGTGTTGCCATAGACTCTTGCAGCACCACCAACAGCGAGGTTTCTTTGGACAGCAGCACCACCAGTAAGTCTTAGAGCACCATCAGCACCATAACTACCTGTCAGAGTTTGCTCGGTGTTGTTAGTAAGTGTGACAATACCAGATGCACCCAAGGTGTCATTAATCTGAGTTGCATCACCAACGGTCAGTGTGCCAATGATGTTTGTGTTGCCATTGTCTGCATCAACACCAAACTTCTCTACAGCAGATCCATTTCTGATGGAGAAGACTTCATTAGAAGCATCAACAATCAGAGAATCGTTAATAGTTGTCTGACCTTGAACAACTAATGTACCGTCAGTTGCGATGTTACCTGATGCAGAAGCAACAGTCATCTTATCCGTGCTACCACTTCTAACAGCGAAGTTGGCATCAATATCAACAGTACCGTTAAACTCAGAGTTGCCTTGGACTAACAGTGTCTGATCGAATGTAACAGCATTGCTAACATCCAGAGTATTTGTAATCTCAGTTGCACCATTAACATCCAGAGTGCCATCGATATAGGTGTTACCAGTTACATTATCAACGAAGAATCTATCCGTTGTACCGTCTCTAACAGCAAAGTCTGCATCAACATCCAGAGTGCCATTGAAGTTTACGTTATCTTCAACCAGAAGAGTGCCTTCAATTGTTGTATCACCAGTTGCACCGATAACAATGAACTTCTCAGTATCACCACTTTCTTTTTTACCAACAGAGAATCTTTCGCCAGTTCCAGTAGCACCAACATACAGGGATTTCATAATACCTGCACCACCGTGTGCTTTTAGGGTGGAGAAGTTGTGAGATGCATAAGAAGGAGATGCCTGATAAGTGTCACCGAAACGACCTCTGTATCTAACTCTCAACCAGTTAAGTCTAGATTCAGTCTCTGTCGCACTATCCTTAACTTCAATAGCGCCGTTAACATGGAGTGTGCCATCGATTAGAGCAGATCCTGCAACATATGCACCACCATCAACTTTCAGAGATCCATAGTCATTAGACTGAATCTCCCATATACCAGTGCTGCCATTCTTAGCAGTGGTGATATCGTTAGTGCTTTCGGAGTGAATGTTACCAGCGATTGCAACATCGCCGTTAGCATCAATATTATTAGAGAATGTTGCAACATCTGTGACACCTAATGTGCCAGCAATAGTTGTGTTGCCTGAGGCAGCAACAACATTAAACTTATCGGTATTGACATTGAGGTTTCCAGTTACATCCAGAATACCAGCAAGAGATCCGTTACCAGTTGTAGATTGGAATTCAATCTTGGTTGTGCCACTACCATTGTTTAGTTGCAGTGTCTTAGAAGCACCTTGGATGACCATGTTGTCATCAAAGCGAGAGGTGTTATGAACACGCAATGTGCTGTCAATATCAACCAGACCGCCGATGTTTACATCTTGAGTAATACCAACACCACCAGCAACTACCAAGTCGCCAGTTGTATTAGTAGTTGAGTTAGTGCCTGTTGTAAGTTTTACGTTACCTGCAATGATACCAGAGTCAGTACCAGTAAAGACTTCAGCAGTATTTGTAGCAGCATGAAGGAAACGATATCCACCGCCATGACCACCCAAATCAGTGTAATTAGTATCCCAACCGTAGAAACCTAAGCGTGCTTCGGTATCATAATAGTTGAATTCAATACCACGATCCAGATTGTCATCAGTTGTAGGAACAGTATCACCACCAAGTAGAATAGTGACATCATCTACACTCAGTTGTGTTGAATTAACTGTGGTAGTTGTACCATCAATCTGAAGGTTACCGAAGATGCGAACCAACCCAGTAGCGGCACGATCATCGCCAGGGTCAAGATTCATCGTCGCATTCGATGTTGCGATGTAGTTATCTTGGAATCTTGCATCTTCGACCCAAACTTTACCAGTTGCTTCAGTTGCCTTGATATCAACTATGTCGTCTCCAGTGATAACAACATATGCAGTACCAGCACCAGCATTGGTTGAGGTGATATTGAGGAATCTAGCAGTTGAAGCGTCTTGAGTTAACTGGAAGGTAAGGTTACCATCCCCAGTCTTATCCAATGTCTGAGCAACAGTGCCGTCAAGAGTAATGTCAGGGTCAGAGAAATACGACCGTACATTAACATCAAGTTCGCCAGCTCCGCTGTCCCCCGTATTATTAGCGCCAACAAGTAGATTACCGCTCGTATCATTAACTTTAAGATAGTTAAGATAATTGAATCCTCTGTATCCAGTGGTTGCAGTAAGTTCTTGATCAAGTTCAAAATCTTCTTTTGTATTTCCATCAGCAAAAGAAACTCTATTATTCTGTAGTTGTGTATTATCAACACCAACAGCAGCAATAGTTACATGTCCGTTGCTGTCAACATCAAAATCTTCTTGTGCAAAAGAAGCAAGTCCTTTCTGTTCTACTGCTGCTGCACCGAGATATCTCCATCCGCCAGTATCAGAAGTATCAGTATGAGTTGGAGCACCACCACCTGAAGCAATTGCTGTGATTGATTGATATACTCTACTGCTATCTTCAATAATCTGGTATCTAGCATATGTTGTACCTGCTGCATATGCCGCATACTTACTACCCTCGGTAGCAGTAGCAATAGGTACATTCGTTACGGTTGTTAAACGCCCTTTATCGTCAACAGAGAACTTAGAAGCATTAACAGTCTCTGTACCAAAAGGTTCTCCACCACTACCAGCTTGAGATACTGAAGTGAGAGATTCTGTATTATAATCTCCAGGAACAACGTTTGATTGAACCGACAGTGAGATAAGAGGATTACCACTAATACCACCACCGTCAGTAATAACAATCTGACCAGCAGCACCAGTAATAAGTCTGGTCTCAACAACACCTGCTGCAGTTTTTGAATATAAACCAGTACCAGTTTCGTCTGAGATTGCTTCTAAGTTTGCATTCCAAGGTTGTGCTAAAGTTGTATCACTAGTTGCAGAACCATCAAGACCATAATCCGTAAGATTTAGTTGAGCAGGAGTTCTAGCATTTATAACTCTACCCTTCTGGTCAACAGTAACTTCAGTAAATGTTCTAGTAGTAGTACTTAAACCACCTTCCAAGTAATGAGGAAGAGTATTGATCAGTGATAAAGAAGTACTTAAGTTTAAGTTTTGGGAACCATCAAAGTTGCCAGTTGCTGTTACATCACTAGATAACTGAATCTGTCTAGTCTGTTCAAGTCTAGTTGATGTTGAAGCATTACCAATAAGAGTTGACGTGATAGTACCCGCAGAAAAACTTCCATCTGCGTCTCTTTGTACAAGAGTATTTGGAGTATTAGTGTTGGACTCTACAGGGCGCTCATATCTTAGCGTGTTCCATGCCGTTGCACCATCACCGATTTTGAACCGACCAGTATCGAGTTCAATTCCAAGTTCACCCTGTGCAAGAGTTGGATTCGCGTTTGCCCATTCCTGAGCACCACCGCGTCTTAACTGTATTCTATTTGCCATTTTTTACGACAACTCGATAGTGATTATGCTTCCAAGTTATTTATGCGTAATAGAAAAGGGGCATTTCTGCCCCCATTGTATCACTCTTCAGTTTCTTCTTCTTCTGGAGGTTGGGAAGCGGTTTCTTCCTCCTGAGGGTTATAATATTCAAGTGCCTCAATAGCACCCTGAAGTTTCAGTCCCGTTGTTTCATTTTCTTTAATTTTAGCAGCAAGTTGCTGATTCTCAGTAATGATTGCTTGAAGACGCTCTTTAAATTGAGAGAGCATGTCAACCTGAGGAACTTGTTCAATCGTCATAATTTGTTCTCTTTACTTTGGACTAACGTTAGTAAAAGTGATTTGATATCACTCAGATCCGATTTTAACTCAGAAACTTCGTTTTGTAAAGTGGTGAACTCTTCCTGCTTCATCTTATCTGCTTTATATGCTGCCATATATTTCTGATATGTATCAGAATCAGAACACAGTACAGAACCCGTTTCCGAGTTTCTGTACCAGTTATCTTTATTTTTTACAGGAATGTGTGACATTATACAGCAAGAGCAATTGCTCTCAAATCTTTGATTATAGGAACCAAGGATTGGTTTGGAGATACAAACAGTACCTTGATTTGATACTGATCGAAGTTCAGACCACTTACCTCGTACTCATATTCACTGAAAATTTGAGTCTCCGATGTAACTGGTATGTTGGAACCTTCTGCGGGGAAGAAGTTAAATCCTAATTCTTCAATAGGAGTTGTAGAACCAATCGGTCGTACTCTATATAGGACCTTAATCGTTGTGTTAGGAGGACGGTATCCTGTAAAATACAATTTGATAGAACCTGAAGGATTCTTCAAATCAGCAGTTCTTGTAATGTAAACTGCCTCATGCTTATCACCAACGGCAAGGTTTGCACTGTTGACATCGGCAGGATTATTAATCCTATTAGATACCAATGTGGCAGATAATCTATCAGTATCAATGACAGGACTGATGTTAGTCTTTTCACTAATCATCGTTAGGTCTAGTCTGAATGACTTAGCGCCACTCAGTTCTGCAGATTCATTGACTGTAGAACAAATCAATGCAGGTTTTTCGAGATAGTTATCTGTTCCTAAGATAACATCATTGAATACCCCATCGTTAGCAAATGATGCTTGTGCCAGAGACGTGCCATCATTGATTGATGTACCACTGATCGTATTAATTCGAGCAGTAATATCTGTCTTAGGTAGCAACATTCTCTCAATCTGAGGAACGAGAACATTATATTGAACATTTTGTGTAGCAGTAATATTAGTACCACCACCAATAATACCCAATCTAGCAATAGACGAGGTGCTCAATTCATAGTAATCAAGAGTAGGATTCAAGATTCCTGTATGAGTCTTATTAAGTTGAGGTAGTGGAATACCATCTAAGTTATAGCATTCAACAACTGATTCATCTGCATGAGATACAGCAGTCGTACCATCAACACCTCTTTCGTATACAGTAATAGTTTTATTATCACCGCTGATTGCACTATAAGAAATAATCTCATCGCCAATCTTAATAAATCCAACATTACTTACAGAAACTGCAAGACCGTTAATAACTTTATGGAATGCTGTAGCATCCGATACCGAAATACTAACATCAGATGCAGAAAGTGATGCGGTTAATGAAGTATCACTAACCTCAGAAACTATACCGCTAATAACTACATTGTTAGAACTGCTATGCATACAGTGATTACTGTGATAAACACGAACCTTTCTTTGTGCAGTGCTATAAGTAGGTGTTGCACTAACGAACGAATCGCTAACTGCAGAAGCTTCAACAGCATCTCCACTGTAAACAATTGAACTAACTGTTGCTGTGATAGAAGAAGTTCCACCAGAGATAGTCTCTGTGGTAGGAGTAAAGTCAGTAGATACATAACGAAGTGTCAATGTATTGGTTCCTGAGTTCCAAGTTACAACTTCTGCAGTTGGTGCATCAGCACTATTACCAGTAATAGTTTCACCAGGAGTAAAGTCTCCTGTGGGAGTACTAACAACCATAGTTGCTAGTGTCTTAGATGAAACTACACGGTTAGAAATGGATCCACCAGTGTTAGAACCTGCTGCCCAAGTACCATTAATATCATTGATTGTCAATAGAACTCCAGCAACAGTAGTTGTTACAGCGGAGATAGTACCTTCTGCTAAAGTCGTTTTCTGGTAGATACGAGATCCAACGGTATAAGGTAATGTAGTTGAGTTTAATGTCAGAACTAACTCAGGAGTGAATGTTTGAATAGCATCTCTGCGAAGATTCAACTCACCACCATTACCTCTTGCTAATGCTGAATTATTAACAACCAATCTACTGTTCAATGTATTGGTGAAGTCTGCACGGTTAACGATAAACTTGAGATCTTCATACTGGTCAGCAGTCCATGTAGATGCGTTCTGTGATTTGAATAGAACACCAGCATATGGTTGCTCAGAAATTGTTCTGTCTCCAGTAATATCTTGCTCACCCATTCTAGAGATCCAGATCTGATAAGAGTTGGAGTCTGATAGGAGAACAAAACAATGTTCAACTGACTGAGGAATGAATACTGGTGCATCAAACGTAAACTTAGTAGGAACAGCAGCAGTTTCTGATAACTGAACAGTATCAGGTTCAAGGGTTACATCGGAGAATGGCAGAATGGTTGTTGTTGGATAACCATTTTCCATAGTTCTGATTTGCATCGAAACAGGAATATTGTCATCTTTCTTGAAGAAATATACATCAATAGAAGTCAGGAATACACCATCAGTTTCATCAACAATGAATGATTGTGCCAGAGGGTCATACCAACCAATCTGTCTAATCTCAGTTCTAGTAGAACGAACTGTTCTATTCTGAGTTACAGTATCACGAACAACTTCAGCATTACGAACAGCAAGAACATTTTCTTGGATAGTGTTCAAAGTACCAGATGCTTCATAATTAGTTTCAGCAGCAGATGCAACAGCACCCCCAAGACGTGAATCGGTGTCAGATGTAGACAATCTCAATGTTCTAGTACCAGTTGCCCATCTAGGATTGGTGTCAAGAGATGGAGACGGAATAAAGAATGAAGATCTGAGTTTACCGAAACGATCTGAAATTAAACGACGGTCTCTTACAACTGCTGTTGCACCAGAAGTACCAACTAGAACTTCCTGAACTTGGAAGTTACCATAGTAATCACCAGTTGCCTGCTTCGATAGTTCAACAGTATCGATATTCAGGAATGCTGTTGTAGATGCATAAGACTCAGGAAGTACACTGTCATCATATGGATTGAATCTATAGAAGTCATTTGGTGCAGCAACTTTAAACTTACATCCAGAGGTCAAACCTGTTACAGTTTCACCGATAACGAATGGTGTTGAGTTTGTTCTGGTATCAATCGATGGATCCTTAATGATTTCAATCATTTTAGGAATTTGATAATCGACTGTAGATCTACCATCAAAGAATGAATAGAAACGAGTTCTTGGCTTTAAACGAGCAACATCAACGTCAATGTTTCTAGAACGAATCCAAGGAATACTAGTACTAGAAAGAATACTATCACCTAAGGATTGTCTGTCAATTCTAGGAATAACTCTACTTCTTACACCCTGACGAGTTTGTGAACCTGTCGTTTCAAGTGTTGTTGTTCTATTAATACGACGCATACCACGACCACCCCAGACACCAGGGTTAGGTGATCTACCTCTATCTTGTGCCAACCATCCGCTGTTTCTGGTAGTTCTAGAACCAAGAGTTCTTTCACCAGTCCAATTAGTTTGCCATGCTCTCCATTGAATAGGAGCAAAACCATTCTGGTCAACATTCAGTTCAGAAGAAACTTGTTGGAAATCTCCTTCAATTTGTGTGACTCTTGCAGGAACTCTGGAAGTATCCAACCAATCATCAGAACCAGGAGTTAATGTAATACGTCCAATATATGTGAAGACATTAAATGGGTTGATATTTTCAACTCTAGATGCATATGGTTGCTCAATAATCTTGAGTTCAGTGTAAGGTAATGTAATTAGAGGACCAGTCTGCTGATAATTTGTTGATAGACTCTCATTAATAATTAAAGGTACATTGGTTGTGTAGTGCGCTGGACGACATTCTCCAAACTCAAAATCAAGTGCTGCTGAGAAATCTTCATGAGCAGTATCAGATTTGCCGTGATCACTAAAGTCGTCAACAATAAATCCATTCTTTAAACGATTCTTTCCACTAGAATCCAAAATCTGACTATTAAAAGTATCACTTTCAAGTAGATTGAGTGATGTGTAATATTCAACTTGATCTAGACGACGCTCAATAGCACCGATATCACGCATTGTATAGCGTCTGTTATCGGAACGAACAATTACAGTGTCATTTTCAGGATCAAAACCATATGGTTTGTGACTAATAGTAGCAAGAAGCATACCATCTTTCAAATCATCGGGTTCTTCTGGAGTATCCGAAGACTTACCTTTGATAATCTGGAACTCACCATCTGGTGTGATGAATGCTTTATCCTTTCTAGGCAGATACCAATTAAAGTCACAGCGGAAATTGCTGTTCAACTTAGGAATATCAAAAACAGTTGCGTTCGGAGTGCCTGAGATATTAAAGACTCGTGACTTGAAGTCGAATGTAGAGCAGTTTACGTATGCTGGAGATGATACAGTACCAGTTCCACTATACAAATTCTTTACACCTGGACGGAAATCTAGGTAATCTGCGAGGAATTTGAACTTGAAGAAGGGAATATCAGTATAATCAGTATTCAGATATGACTGTCCACTAAAATAATCACCAGTTGAAGAATGTGTATAGTAGTCAAGAACAAGTTTCAGTTTTCTGATAGGGGCAATAGTGCCTTTCTTACGAATTACTCTTGAGATATTATAGATAAATCCAGTCTGTGCAACTTCTAGGAAGTAATTATCGGTTACCACTTTAGAACCAGCTACAACAGAACCTTCGCTGTCATTGATGATAGCAGAAATTGCTGCTCCAGTACTGTCAAAACCATCTACAGTTTCGCCAGGTAATAAGGATCCAGTAATATAAACCAAACTAAGTTTTAAACTACCTGATGCAAAATCGACAACCTTTGCTCTTGCTTTGGATGTTCTACCAGTTACAATAGTGCCATTGGCAAAGAATACAGGTTCAACTAAAACTACTGATGGAATGACAGGATCGTTATCATCATTAGACTCATATACGGCATGTAATCTATAACTATCTGTCAGACCGAGTGATAATTCCCTATCTTCGATTCTAGTACCATAAAGGTTAGAATAAGTTAAACTATAATTTTGCTTATCTAAATTAGCAATAGTGTTTGTTACTTTTAAAACAAACATCTCATTGCCAGATTTAGTTTTTCTGACAGTTACATTCTTAGAAATCGTAGCAGTTACTTTAACTGATGTGATATTTGTAAGATTTTCAATCTGCAGAGTAGTTCTATCTGCTGATGTGAATGAGATATAACCAAGAGCACTAGTAGTAACAGTATCTAGTGTGATTTGATCTCCAACAGGATGAGTGGAATTTGTACCTGCTAATACAGTTACAGTATATGTTTGATCAGTAATACTTTCAAACTGCTCATTCTCTGGTAATGTGATTGAGATTGAATCTGAAGAAACTGTTTGAGCATCAAAAGTTCTTCTAACGATCATAGATTCGTCAGAGATACTCTTAATATACTTCTTAGGCATATCACTAAGAAGATCTGCATTAGCAACATCAAATAATTGAGTTCTATATCTAAGTAAAGTATTATAAGTTCCTGCACTAGGGAAGTTGCTGCTAGGAGGAGTTACATTAACAGTCTGAGATGCATAATTGAAGATTGATGCGACACCTCCAGTAGCAAGATTGCCAGGAGTAACTAGATCAACAGTTACAAATTCAGTACTATTAAAGAAGATTTTGTCTCCAGGACGAAGATCCAGAGCAAAGTTTGACTGAAGACCTGTGATAGTTTCAGATCCACCAGTTGCATCATAAGTGAAAGTACTACCTTCCACCAATTGAACATCTTCAAGAACTACATCAGCAGTAAATTCAATAGCAAGAGTTGATTCATCTCTTGCAACAAACTGACGTGTATCAGAATACTGATAAGTATGGATATGATTGATAGTATCAAGGAATGATCCATCAAGCAGAAGCATTTCATTCTGTAGGAATGTTCCTTCTACTTGATATACATCAACTCTATCACTAGAAGTTGTGGCAGATACAATATATGCTCTAGCACCAGAAGTTCCACCAACTACCAAAGAACCCTGAGGGATACTCTTAGCACTAGCGAGTTCTAATACAGTGAACATCTGAACATCCATGATATTCAGTTTGTACTGATCATCAGTGTTACCGAAGGTGTTATCAGGATCGGCAAGATGCTCGATTGATGTGACTCTGGCATATCCAATCAAATCTCCTGCAGCAGAACCTGCAGAAGAAGTGGCAACATCTCTCAGTTCTACAGTGTGATACGCATTAGTAATAGTGGAACCCGATGTATTAGGGAATCCAAAGATGTTATTAACATTGCTATAGTTACCCATTTCAAATGGGACAATAACATTTTGTGCATCTAAAGTTTCACGAGGTTTATCTAAATCTACATACGATGGAGAAAGACGTTTAACTCTATAACCTCTAATGTATGCAACACCAGCACCAAATTCAACAGCATACTTATCATCAGAGGTAACAGTTCCATTGGAAGTTGTCATCCCTGCAGGATATACACCATTATTGAATCCATCGTCAAGACTTTCTCTGACAGTGATTTCAAAATCTTTTACAACATAGTTGCCAGATTCTTCATAAGTCCTTAATGCAAGACCCTTTTCTAATTCATTTAATGCAGTTCTATCAACTAACTTCTCTACCTTAGAGTTGTTGATACGAAGGAGTTCGATAAAGTTCTTATCGGCATCATCAGTTAGAAGTTTCTTGATTAATGTTGTCTTGATTCTAAATCTATGAGAACCAGGAGCAGCATAGTTAGATGTTCCAGCAGCGTTATCGTTAAGACTAAGGTCGTCTTCTGGGGTAACAATCGATTCTTGAATGTTGAGACCGATACGATAGGAGGGGTTACTTCCATACTGGTCAAGAAGGATATACTGATAATCTACATCGACAAAGAAACCTCTGATGAAGTACACACCTTGCTGTACATACGAAACAGAACCTTGCTGTAGTGCATCTGTAGGCAGTAACTGAGCGAAGGGAGAACCCACCTCAATTAGAGTTGTGCCGAAAGTAATTTCTGTATTTGTAACTAACTGTTCATTACTTGCAAACAGTTCAGTTGAATTATCAGTACCACCAGATTCAATATACTTTACATATAAGGTAATATATCCTTTATCAGATTCGGTAGAAGAGATGCTGTATAGAACTTTTGCCTTAACACCAGTTGACAGACCTTCAATAATCAATCCATTTAATTGAGACCTGTAAGACTCAACATCGGCACCAAGGAATGACTCCTGAAGCATGATAGCGTCAACTGTCAGGTCATAACCTACTTGACCTGGAATGACCATTGCGCCATCCTTGAACAGGTGAGAACCTACATTCTCAACCTGGTTTTGCAGAATGCTCTGCATCGTGGTAAGTTCTCTTGCCTGAATTGGAAAACCAGGACGAAATAGAACTCGATAAAAATTCTTATCTTTATCGAAATCGTCGTAATAGGGTGTAACGTTTAGATTGGTATTTTGTGCCATTAGAATTCGATTACGATTTTGATGTCTTCTACCTGGTCGTTTGCACGACTGATTGCCCGTCTATTATCTATGTAAACAACGTTACCGCTGTTTGACTTGATTTCGGGTTTTCCATATCCATTATTGAACTTCATGCCCAAATCATATTCCGTATTATTAATTGTTCTGGAAGATGAGTTGGGAACAGCAGGGAAGTTTACATCTGGTTGCCCAGCAGCACCAGAAGTTGCCCCACTAATAACATTAGAACCGTCAAGTTCGTTTTGCGTGCCTGTAACTTCAGGGAAAATACCATCAATTGAGTTCTGATAGTACTTCAATACTTTAGTAGTAGGATTCCATGAAATCACTCTGCCACGACCAGTGATACTTACACCACCAACAACTCTTGTTTGAGTAATAATTTCATCAGGAACATAGTTGCCTTGAAATGTTGGAGAGAAGATAACTGCTTTAGCAGCAGAAACTGTCAAATCAGAAATGAGTTCTTCAGTACCAAACTTTAGAGGATTGGTAACAAGACCAATACGACGGTAGTCGTTATCGATAGGGAAATCACCAGCACCTTCATCATAAGAAAGTTTGGCATTAACCATGACTCGGAAGGCACCAAGTTCTACAACAGAATCAGAACCATGCCCACCAGGAGGAGGCATGATAACATCAACAATACCGCTAGCACCAGTACCAATACCAGTGATAGAATCAATACTGAGTTTACCGAATGTATATCCAGTACCACCAGAAGTTACAGTAGCAGAAATAATTCTACCACCGTCAATAACAATAGAAACTCTACCGCCAGTACCATCGCCATTGATAGCGACATTATCATAAGTTCCGTTATTATATCCAGAACCTGCAGAACTGATGACTACTGTGTCAATTTCTCCAGCAACTGCATTGGTTTTTACCGCGTCATTTGTAAAGACGGGCATATAATCATTGGAGAAAAACTTAAGGACCGAGGCAACGGGAATCGTATACATGTACTTCCAACGATATCCATCACCTGTAGTGATGATACTAGTAGAAGAACCTGTAGGTTCAACTGTAGAGGGTTTGCCGTTAGGATCCGAGGGAGATGTTCCGTTATAGATTACCTTGTAAACTTGATATTGTGAGTTTACAACATAAAAATCTGAATCATAAAGTTTGGTAGCACCTGAGGAAGCAGTCTTGCTAGGAGAATAATCATGACGATACATGTCATAGGTGAAACCAAGTCCACCCGTAGTCTGCTCTGGAGAAACCCAGTCAATACGACGAACAACCTGAACCGTATCAGAAGCGAGGACGCGCTTCAGAGAGATCATGTCATCATAAGAACCAGAAAATTCCTGGAAGGAATCTACTGCTTGAGGAGGAGAATTTTCATTATCCCACGTTTGAGGACGACCAATGAACAGATACAAACGATCTCTCGTAGTACCTGCTACATCATCACTCTGAGTGGCATCGGGTCCTTCCAATGCCTTAATGAACTTTCTCGCTGAGAAAATCCTAAATTGATCAGTTAATAGAGCTGCCATTTCCTAAGGGATTATTGTCCTCTTGTTTATTTATGAAGGTTACGAGCGAACTAATGTCGAGTATTCAACAGATTTGATGCGGTAGGTTGCTCCACCATTACCAGTTATATTTTCTCCACCCAAAACTGCCTGAGCCGCTGCACCAGAACCAGTGGTATCACCACCAGTATTTGTAAATGTAATCGTTGGGTGTAGATTGTAACTATTGTCCACTGTTTGATCAATTCCGTAACCTCCATTTGTGATGGTTATGGAATCTACTCGGTCACCAGATGTTGACATTACAGCAGTACCAGTCGCTTGAATGTCGCCAGTACTTTCAATAACAATATTTGGAACTGCGGTATAGTTTGTTCCGTTATTTACAATAACCATATCAACAACTGTACTGTTACTTGAGAACTCATACAGATATCCATTTACACCAATATTGACATTATTTGTATTATAAGGAACAATATCCTTCAATACTAATTTTGATGTAGTAATATCCCAAGATACTACCGTTCCTTGAATACCTGAGATGGCACCAGTTACAATTTCATTTGTACTATAATTTTGACCATTTCCATTAGCAGAATCTAAAGTAAGTGTCAAAAGAATGGGGTGTTCAACACCATCACTCAATCCACCTGCAGCAGTAATTGTGGCATATTTGAATGGTATATCTGCGTCTTTGATATTATCTCCAACCTGAAGTAGTGTGGTATTTTGTCCACCTTGTGTTTCTTCGATACCATATAACGAATCATAAATGCCGCCATCTAGATTGATTTGACTTGCATAATCTGTAGCAGTATTAATTAAATCTGCAATACCATCTCCTAGGAATGTTCCTGGATTTAATGGATCTTCGTTCTCATCATTATCTTCAAATGCCTTATCTACAATTGATCCAATAGGTACTGTTAAAGTAGATATGTTACTGCCAACTGCATCAATAATTGTATGTGGAAGAACACCTGTTCCACTACTATTTGCAACACCAGCATCAAACTGAACAATAGCATCAGTCGTTGAAGGAATTCCAGCATCAATAAATGCAAGTTCGTCAACTTCAAAAGTAACTAAAAGTTCCCTGGTACTAGGATCCCAATCATATACTTTAGCAATCTTACTAGTAGCATTCTCAACCCTACGAATTACTCTATCACCAACATTAAACTGATAGTTGGAATCTCCATTAGCATCATTCTGCCCATCATCTAATATAACTCTTTGGTCATATTTAAAATTAACACCTCTAGTAATTCCAGTAAATCTACCTCTACTCTTGGAAGTATATGAAATAGTTTCCTTATCAATAATAAGAGAACCAGATCCTGGATATGCATCTGTAGAAGTAACATATACCGTAGTATCACTAGGTCCAAGTGCTTTAGCCAGACCTGTCAAGTAAATATCAGAAGAATTGAATGCCTGACGAGATCTAGTTTTACGCTTAAGATTTACAAGTCTAGTGAAGACAATATTTGGAGGAGATGTATATCCTTTGCCAGGATCAGTAATATCAATTCCAGTAATTGCACCTTGACTGATAACTGCTTTTGCCTTTGCGCCAAGTCCACCACCACCAGTCACAAGAATGTATGGTTCTGTCTGATAGAATTCGCCACCATCAACAATATTAATTGACGTGACTTTACCTAGAGTATCAATTGATGCTGCACCTTCAGCATCTTGTCCACCACCACCTTCAAAAATAAGGTTTGGTGGTGTTGCATAACTTCTACCTTCATTTAGCAATGATAAACCAGTAACAGTTTGAGTGACAGGAGTTGCTGTAGCACCACTTCCTTCACCTCCAAGAATAACTGCTTTTGCAGTACCAAAGAAGTTATCACCATTTCGAGTCATCTTAATATATGAAACGGTGCCATCATCATTAAGAACAACATCACCTTCTGCTTCCGTTGGGAACACTGCAACCTGCTCAGGAACAGCATCACCTTCAAATATAGGTGACCCATAGTACTGAGGACCAATCACATATGGATAAACTGGATTCCCACTACCATCTTCGGTCATAAAATATGCATAAGTACCGTTCGGATATTCGGGAGTAACAACATACTTACCGTTATATTCGTCAAGATTACCTACACCAGAATCATAGATATAATCCTGAGTCAAATCACCAAGAATATATCCTTCATTGACAAGACGAGATCCATAACCAGAATTTGAATATGAGAAAATATAAGCAACACGAGGTGCATTTACAGGAATAGTGATACGAATTTCTCTTGTCGTCGCACTAGAAAATCCTCCCAGATATGTGGCATATGGTGTTAGAACTCCATCCAAATAATATTCAACTGAACCTTCACCATCATATAGGTATGAAGTTGTTCCGATATCAAGTGAACTTCCTGTATTATGCCAACCATCTTCGGTCAAGGAGAACATCAAGAAGTTGCCATTAGCAGTATTGCTGGCATCATCTTGATTAAAGATATAAGTTTTTCCTCTTTTCAGATTCAGTAACTCTTGCTCTTGACCATCAAAATAAAATTTAGAATTTGAAACAGTAACAGCATACGTTATTGTACTAGCAGTTACAACCTCCTCTCTAGTACCAGGAAGTTCAGTAGTAGTTTTAAACCTATACGAACTAGTCATTCTGCCAGGGGTTCTGCCAGTAACATATCCAAATGGTCCGTAAATGGGATATCCATCAAAGGACATACCAAGAACTTTAGAGTGACCGTCTACATGCCTAGATCTATCAATAGTGCTTGGATCATTTGAATCAGTTTGATAGTAATCCTTGTAAAAGTAATTATTTTCATGCTCTTCTTCTTCCTCAATCTCGGGATCGAGATACATATATCCTTCATCACCTTCGTATCCCGACATATAACGGTGAAACTTGCAGTAATAATAGATACGATTATTCTCATCCTCATTCATAATGAATAAGGGTGTAAACTCGTTTTCATAATCAGTAGCAGGTGCAGCAGATGCACCTGTACTATTGTAATATAGAGTACCGCCGTTTAGTGTACCATCTTGAGTGGTACTAAGTTGCATTGGATGTCCTTGAAGATGGTGAGCGGACGGTTGATTTGATGGATCGGATTGATCCCAAATAATTAAGTAATTTCTTTGAACCTTAATACTTTCTGGGGAAAGGTAATAGACTCCAGGAATGAAATCACCAAACTCATGAGAATCAACACCAAAATCAATATAGAAGAGACCATTGGGGAATAGAACTGGATCACCAGCGACTCTAAATTGGAATCCAGTCGAACCTAGAATAAAATCAGTTGCTTCAAATGATCCTATAACCTGCCTTAAATAAATTCTAACAATTTGGTTCTGAGCATTCCTGACAATCTTTGCAATTTCTCCCGAAGCAGTTCCTCCTACTTCATTTATTGTCCTGCCTACTTCAATTGGATTTAAAGTTTCGTCTATGTTATCAACATAAAGCATGATATTGTCATACTCTACCTTAATATACCAAACGAACTGCTCTAAAGATCCCCACTGGAATACTCCATTAGCACTATTGAACTCATCAATTGTCTTACTAGTTTGATAATAATGAGTAGTGCCATCAAGAACTACATCATTTGCATTAGTTCCTTTAACATAATCATATTTTACAGTATCAATAGAAAAGTTTGTTGGGGCATTACCAGAAGTACCAAATTCTGGAGTATGCAACAAACCACCGTTTGCCAGAATTCCCAAAACCTTGTTATTTTGAAAAGTTCTATCTCCCTGAAAAGGGACATCTTTACCACCGCGATATACAAAAACTTGATCAAAAGATCTATCTACAATATTTCCAGAACCTCCAGGTTCTGACTCTTCAAATATCCAAGTAGGTTTGGGATGATTGTCAGACTCAATACGGAGTCTATCGTTTTTAACAGGAGGTGTACCTGAGGTCTGAAAGGTGCCTCTTGTTAATGCATTTGGATGGTCTTGCCAGATTCTATTGACGTCAAAAGAATCTAAAACATTTGGTGTTTCAGATGTAGGAACAATCTTAAGTCTTAAAGGATCATATCCGCTACCTCTTTCAAGAACACGGACATGGATAATTTTACCCGAATCAGCATCGATGATCGGATATAGTAATGCTTCTTGAGCGGGGGTGCCACAACCATCGATTGTTAATCTTGGAGGGTCGGTAGGATCATATCCAGTTCCACCACTAATTAATTCTACAGCGCGAACACCGAAAACTTCATCGAAGATCGGATTAATTATCGCTCCTGATCCAGGTACGGTTCTTGTCATTTATCAGTTTACGACGGTAAAGGTGCCATTCATCCCAGAGTGCAGAGTACATTGATAGTACAATGTATTAGGTGCATCATGAGGAATTGTCCAATAAAGAACGTTAGTTATACTTCCACTCTGACCAGTGGTATACGGTGTGCCTGTCAGTCCTTGAGTAGATTGAATCCTAAAGGGATGCCCACCACCTTCAACACTATTATCGAAGGCATATGTAAATCCTCTATGAACATAAACATTAGGATTTTGAGCAAGTCCATCAAATCCAGGTCCTGCTATTGTATAGTAACTGGAATTGTTTCCTGGAGGCGCTCCAAGTTCATACCAAATCATCGGACTACGAGTTGGTATCCAGTTAGAACCATTCCAATAGAGCATATCGCCCTGAGTAAGACCAGCAGTTTCAGTATCAGTTAATGCTGCCAGAGTAGTGGTAAGAGTACCACTAAAGTTTACCGTTACGGTATCGCCAGAAACTGCTGTAGTAATATTAGTACCACCAGCAATAGTAAGTGTATCTGCTTGACTGTTTGCTGTAGTAGTTCCTGAATCTGCATTAACAGTCTGGAAAACATTAATGGCACTTACACCTGCTTGATCATCTCCAGGAACCCAATTAGATCCATCCCACTTAAGAATTTGATTTGTTGTTGGTGCTGCTGTTGTAACATCAACATTACTCAAGTCATCAATACTTGAATACTCAGTAAGAAGTTTTGCTCTAACATCACCAAGACCACCCTCAGTGATATTGATGTTTACATAAGGATCATCAGTACCATCTACGGTAAAGAAATAACCAGGATAGGATGCTGCAGCAGGAGCAGCTGCTAAGGATGCATACTCATTCTTATATTTTACACTAGTAGGAATGTCAACAGTAGCACCAAATGTCGAAGTGACCGAGTTAGATGCTAGTGTAATTAGACCAGTTCCATTTGCAGCAATTGGAATATTGCCATCACTAGAGGAGATAATTGAGTTACCATTTACATCCAAAGCAGATGTAAGATTACTATAATCTGAAGGAAGAAAGGTAGATCCGTTATAACGAAGAACTTGCCCCGATATGGGGTTCAATGTATTAACAGTTAAACTTACCCCATTACCTAAAGCGGTATATAGTTCGTTAAAATTATCATTAATTTTATCACCACCAATACGGAGGGTATCCCCCGTATTGTCATTAGCAGAAGCTCCAAGGTTTAGTGCTTGTTTAGCCATTACTTACTACGTTTTTAGTTATTTATGCGATCTCTGGATCAACTAGTTCTTCACCATAATCTGCGAGATTTGGTGCGGTCCAATCATCGGGAACTTCACTCTCAATAACGATAACTGGATTTTGATATCCAGAACCATACTCGTTCATTTGAACCGTAGAGATGCCAACCAATGCGCGGATATTGCCATCGAAACCAGAGATAGAGTCGATTCTAACTGTAGGTCTGCTTGTGTAACCAGAACCTCCAGAAGTGACTTGGACAGTGTTAATAAATCCGCTCGTAAGTGCAGATTGCCCGATGGCACCTTGACCAAAGACTGACCCAAGATAATCGAAGGTGATGAGAGAGTTAGACGATTCAATAACCGCTACCTCACGATCTTCAGTTTCTCCCTCAATCTCGATGAAGTCTCCTGCTTCGATTGGTGGAACTACCTCAGCAGCATCAACGTCTGCTTCAGAACCAACATAAGAGAATGCGACAAATGTGGAATCTACGCGAGGAATTTCGGAGAAGATGATTCGTGAACCAACAATCTCAAAACCAACTCCAGGTTCCTGAACAACACCATTGAGAGAAACAATAATATTATTTTCGGGTCTAATCACAGTAGATTGAACACCTTCTGTAAGCGTGAGTGAATAGAATACTTCATTACGCTTGAGGTTGAATGACTGGCGTAAGGAATCAAATTCAAACGAGATATCATCCAACTGTCTCATCTTACCAATATAGAATCCAGTAAATGAGGACCCAAGTTCTGGTGCCTCAGCGAATTGAATTTGGTCGGAGAACGCTGTATATGCGTTAGTTGCTCCAGGAGGTTGAAGAATACCATTGACGAAAATCATCATGTGTCCTTCTGGATCGGGCAGATATGGAGTTCCATTTTCAATGGTGAGAGAGAAGTTAGTTTGTGTACCATCAAATCCTTTGGATGCTCTCTTCACGCGAGCTTTAAGATCTACGACATCCGTGATGACTGCTTTATAAGAAGAAGACCCGATAATAGCATCCTTGCTCGTAAATGCTCCTGCGATATCTGTAAGATATATTCTCTTACTCAATCCTGCTGCTCTGACGTCTTGGACGCGAGCAGATGCTGCACCATCAACCGTAACCTTTGTATTGATTGTGGCGAAACCTTGAGGGAAAATATCAACTCCATAATCTCCGATGTAGTCACCATTTTGGAACTCACCTTGAATCATGGTAATGTAGATATAGTTGTTATCTAGATCTACTTCAGTGATAACACCATATACACTGTTATCTTGAAGATTATTAACAACCTTATAGATCCTATTTCCAACAATGAATACATTTGAAGTTGAAATAACAGAGACACCCAATCTAATGTATCCATCAGACGCGATGCGATCACCAACCGATACCTGAAGACCAGAAACCTGAGATACATCAATGTACTTTCTAGACGATGCTGGATAGACTACTGAGTTTTTCTCAAAAGTCCCTACCAAACTCTCAGTGTCAACTGTCAGGAGACCTCCACTATTGGAAGTAACAGATGCTTCTGTTTTGATGAATGAAGTAGGTTCAGCAACTGCTCCAGAAGTATAACCAAGGAATTGAATATCCTCAACAAAGTCTCCCTGAAGATCGATGATATGAATGCGATCTTCGATGGCACTAATTTGTGCAGTTGTTGAGTTCTCCCCACCAACGATAAAGTCTGTAACCGCCCAAGGACCAGCAGTAACTTCAACATCGAGATACTTAAAGTTCTCATCCTCATAGAATCCGTAAACTACACCAGTGATACTAGGAGCACCCTGCTTAGCAACAGTTTCATTCATGGTGAATGGACCATCAGTAATATCTCCGTCTATACGGAATCTTCTGTAAACTTTAACGATCAGACCCTCGTTAGTAGTGAGATTAGCAAGTTCAGCATTTGAATCAGAACTCAATCCATAGAAATAATCAGAGGCATTTAGTCCTCCAGTAATTCCTACAGGAATATCTCTAACACCATAGTTTTTAGAACCGAAAGTTACAGCATTATATTGAGTGAGATTTGTATAGTATGAATCATTAATAAACTGATTCTTAATTGTACTAGTACCATAACGAATCAATCTAGCGATAGATTCATTGCTGTAGTTACCATCAGGAAGAGCAGCTGCTGATGTTGGATCCTGGTAGAACGAACCTACAACAGCAAGAGGAGAAGGGACAACAAGTTCATTAGAAATTGAAGCAATCATGTACTCAGTCAGAAGATCCAGTGCATATGTCTTAATGTTATATTCGGTATTTGAATAGAACAACTTGCCAGATCCAGCAGTATAAGGATCAAGGAAACCAGAGTTGAGTTTAATACCCCAAACATAGAAACCTTGATTTCCTGAAGCAGCGATAGCTGAACGATTATAGATAGCGAAGTCTCCTTGAAGATTGTCGATACCAAAACCGAAGGTGATAGTTGCATATACACGGAACCAATCACCACCAACAGGTGTTACTCCATATTCATTAAGAGTAATGCCAGGACTTGTAAACACTGTTCCTACGTCAACCTGACCTGTGGAAAGGTTGACATTGAAGTTAATATTCTTCGACTGATTATCCAAAGAAAGTTTAAAGTTGAGACTATCAAGTTCTGCTTTCTTAAAGAATGCCGACAATGTAAATGACTGCTGCTCATTAATACCACCAAATCCAGTATCGAATGTTTCAGTGCCACTATCAAATGTTACCGTTGAGTTATCAAAGGTTTCAAATGAAGTTAGGTTGAAATCTCTAGTTAGTGAGTGTACTCCAGTACCTGTGGCATAGAGTTTTTCAGCAGTTTGTGTTCCATCAGGAGCACTGGTAGCATTATTGTAATAACCTACTAAGTTAGAGGTATAATTAGATGCATTTAGATTTTCTGGATTAGTCCAGAGATTTGCACTGCTAACTTCTCCTGTGACTGGCGAACTGATTGCCCTTGCTTGAGCAAGAATCTCAACATTAGTGACACTGTTATACCAATCAAAGGAATTAGAAACGCCAGGGAAAGTACCAAATGGTGATATTGTAGCAGGAGCAGCATCACCATAAGCAGTTACAGAGACCGTGTTAGGTCCATTATCTTGAATAGTATTACCTTGACATAATAGAAGTTCAGTTTCAGTAACGTCTGCTGCAACAAATGGTCTTGTAGGAAGCGCGAACAGTTTTTCTCCAATTGCCGTAGTTCCTTTCGGATAAACAGCAACGCTAGACAATCTCCAGTCGGAAATGTTTCCAGCGGAATATTCAGTAGTAGTCGTACTCGAACCTACGAGGATTGCAGTAGAACCATAGTTAGTTGCTACAGTTCCACTACCTTGAAGAATACCGTCGATATAGATTGAAGTTTGGTTAGCACCCGTTCCTTCTCTTACGACAGCAACATGATACCATCTACCACCAGAAACATTGATAGTAGTGTTAGTGAGATTAACAAAGTTAGCACTACTTCCACCGTAGAAACCGATATTAGAAGAACCTGCTCCCACGAAGAATCCAAAGTCATTAGTGGTTGACCCAGATACGTAGAAGTTTGTATTTGTGTCAACACGACGGATCCATCCTTCAAGAGTAAAGTTGCTAGTTCCAAGTGCAATACCAGCAGTTTGCAAGTAGTCGCCAGTTCCATCAAATACTACAGATCCATATGGTGCAGCAATAGTTGCAGTTGCAGTACTACTTCCGCCCGTCAGAGTATTAGCAACTGCCCAAGCAGTAGATGAGAAAGTACCAACATACATTGACTGATTGTCTTTATCAAACTCAAGTACTTGAGCAGTGGTGCCATTACTAGATGTTACGGTTTCTCCTACTGTGAAGTCTCCAACAATGTTAGAAAGTGAGATTTCGTAAGCAACAATAGTATTTGCAGAACTTGTATCTGTTGTGATACTATCTGCTGCAATATTGTTTGCAGTTTCTTCAAGGAACGAATCATATATCCAAGAACCAGAACCAAACTGACTATCAATCTGTGCTCCAATTTCATCCTTATAGTACTTAAGATTGAAGTAGAAGTTCTTGACGGCATTTCTAACTGAATTACCTGAAGGCGCAAGACCCTTGGTAACAATATCAACTAGATCGCGAAGTCTCCAAACTGCTTGATCGATATCTGTAGGAATTTCAGTATCTCTATATGCAGTGTTATCACTGAAAATAGCAGAATATTGATTTCCCGTTACAGTTGCACCTGAATCATATAGAAGATTTCTTATTGCTTTTTCACCAAGTGTTCTAATCTGCTCAAAGGCAAATACTGTAGGAAGAAGTTCTTCTTCTACATGATTCAGTTCTCCATTAGCAGTTAAGTACAGATTCATGTTATCAACTGTACTGTTATTACCACCTGTCTGTAGGTCGGAGATGATTGCAGTAATCAGTAACTTAATATCACGCTCACACTTAGCAGTGTCATATGTGTATGCTACTTGATTTGAGTTATCGACTTGATATGTCAAATATGCTGCAGTAAGACCTGTAATTTCTTCTGCAATATATTCGCGGTTGAAGTACAGTCTGTCACCAGCAATATTGAAGTCTTCGCTAGTTGGAGCGATGATATCATTGATAGTGCTAACTAATGTATCGATAGCGGATTGGACATTTGCACAGTTGCCTGCGTCATTAGTAATACCCCAATCACCAACGATAATATTGTCAGTATTGTCATAAGTTAGATCGCCTGTAACTGCTTGCTTAGCGTAGAATCCAAGTCTCTCATGAGCATATACCGACTGCCATACTTGCAGACGAATATGTCTAAGTTCATCGTTTTCACCAATATAGAAGTTAGCAGCCTGAACAGTGAAGAAGTTTCCTCCATCGTAAATATCTTTCGCCATTCCTGATAAGATCAGACCTAAGTCAGTCTTACAGCGAAGAGTTCCATCGGTGCTGCCACCAGCAGCGTTTCTAGGCATATCAACAGCAAGATCTGGATACCTAGTGAGCATATCATGTGCTGCTTTATCAACAATAACTGCAGCATTTGAATTGATAAGATTTGAAGCATCACGGAATCTTCCACGAGCAGAAACGTCAATCCTATTGGTATATAAGATATCCGAAGCAGCACTATGATATGTGGTGGTAAACGGAACTTCGAGGAATGCATTTACAGTAGCGCCAACAAATTCATAATTGGTTTCTACCTTAGTGATAGTTGCCAAGTGATCTACAGGAGTACCAAGATCTGCTTGCTCAAGGGTATCTGTAAGGATATCCAGAAGGTTGCCAATCGTGGAATATACATCAGCACAATCACCTGTACTGTAATCAAGAACTGTAACCGCATTAGAAGATGCACTTACAAATGTATGACCATACTGCTGCTCAGTTGGAGATGCTCCGACATTGACAGTGAAAGTATCGGTTGTAACCGCAGTGATTGCAAGAACCTGATTATATGCTCTAGTATCACTCACACGAGGATGAACCAATTCTCTCTCATTACCATCACTGGCACATGTGAATGTCAATGACTCTGCAGCAATAGCGATTGTATTTGCTGTCGTTAATCCATGACCGCCTGATGTCATAACCATATCACCAGTAGCAGCATCATACGAAATTGCTGATGGTTGAATTGTGGTAAAGGATGATGTTGAAGAATCAGTAATTGTGGTATCAGTGATTTGTCTTACGCCATGACTGCCAGAAACAGACCAGAGAGTATTATTGATGATATATTGAAGAATATCTTTGACTTTATCGTAAGCCCAGACAGTTTCTGTAACTTCTGTATCAACATGACTAATTGTCACAGGATTAACAGTTCTATCAACATACAATGCCGAAGCATCCCAGATGTGACTATTACATCCGTTACGGAGATCCTCAATCAAAGCAGTAAGGATATCGCGAACATCATCTTCACAATTTACGTTACCACCAGGAATTACGAGTGATGGATACTGTTGAGTCAGTAAGTAAACTGCTTCCTTAGCAACGAATTCTTTATTAGATTCGATTAAGTTGGCAGCATCATAATATCGTTGTGACTTACCTGCGAATCCAGCAGGAAGATTTGTGGAATTTTCATTCCAGTTCTTGAGAATGGCATCGTTGTTGAAGTCTTCGTTGTCTGTAAACGACTCACCACCAGACCAATCCTCAATGTATGTTTGAGTGTCAGCACCTTCAAAGTGAAGTAGTAACTTAGTATTAGCATCACCCTGGAAGATTCCTGTAGGGGCAGTAAATGTCGTCTGATAGCGCGAAGTGTTAGATACTCTGAACTCATCGATATGACCAGCGAAACCGTCTCCAAAGGCATAGGAGGCACCTATGATGATTGGTTTAGTGGATCCGTAGTTGCCACCATCAGCAAAATCTCCACCATCCTGTGTTCCGTTAACAAATAACTTAGTTGTAGCAGCATTTCTTGAGATAGCGACATGATACCAAGTATCTACTTCAAGAGTTGCCGTTCCAGTGATTGTAGTAGAACCGTTAACTCTGTAGTTAAGATTTGTTCCTACAAGTAGCAGTTCTGAAGAAACTTCAGTGGCAGTCGCTCTAAAATCAAAGATTTGCTGAGTTCCTGTAACGCTTGAAGGACGAATCCAACATTCGATTGTAAATGCACCCGTACCAAAACCAAATTCAGTAGAAGTTGGGATAGACAGATAATCTCCAGTACCGTCAAGCAGTAGAGACGTCAATCCATAATGACTTTGATCGGTATCTAATTGAGCATTGTTCGCAAAAGTAACCTGATGGTAATCTTCGCCAGTAGAAAGAGTTCTACCTACTTTACCCAGATAGATTGTGGAAAGTGCTTGATTGTATCCAATAACCTCACCTTTAGTATCTTGAGTTCTAATGACTTGTCCGAGTTGGAAGAATCCAGACCCAACTCTACCATCAAAAGCAAGTTTCTTGGTGACCATATCCTCAGCAGAGTTGAAACTGCCTGTTACATTGCCATATCCAAGTTTGTAGTTGCGAATAACTTCGTTTTCTTGGAATGTACCTGTAGCATTGTCATAAGGGATAACTAAATTGCTAATAAACTCAGTTCCAGGGAACTTGGCATCAAAGTCTGTAGTGTTATCGGTAAAATCGACAATATTTACTTGAGACTCGGAAATATTATCAAGAATAACATTAGGATATGAAGCAGACGTCAATCTGTTGAACAATAGACCAAAGAAAGATGATCCATCAGAAATATTAACCTGTTCAATAAACTCGCTTGTGACGGGATCTTGATATGCAGATGTTGAGGTAATTCTAGCAACAACACCTGACTGAGATCCAATAATGACATCATCGAGTTGAATATCGAATAGACCAGGTTTTGACTGATATGTACCTACGGTCTTACTCAATGCCAATTCATTAGTAATATTAATGTCAGTACCATATACAGGCAGATCTTCTTGGTGAGAAGTTGCAGTTGTTCCTAATTGTCCTCTCTGTACAGTCAGCGTAGTTGAATCGGGTCCAACTGTAACATCGGATACAGTAACAATCTCTGCTCCCAGTTGATAGTTAGCACCTATAGTAAATACTCCTTCTGGAACTGCAGTATCATAGAGTGCAGAAGAAGCAATAATTTCAATAGAAGTTGTTCCTGCACCAATAGTGTATCTTAAATCTGCAAGAGGAACAGCGTCCCCTGTTTCCAGGTTAACTTCTTCAACTATAGCAATTTTACCCGTCAGATTCTTAATCTGTTCATTGAAACTAAACAGATTGAGATTGGATATTGGAGTAATTTCTGTGAGAGTTGCAGTAAATCCAGTTGCACCAACACTGATCAGTTCGTTGATATTGAATCCACTAACACTAGTGACTGCAATAGTTGCTGATGTAGTACCACCTGTGATTGTGATAACTTCGGAGGATGCATATCCAACACCAACACTGTTGATACTTGCCTGTGTTACAGCACCAGAAGCAACAGTAATATTGACAGTAAGTCCTGTACCGACACCACTAGAAGTTGTAGAGACATTTGTATAAGTTCCATCAGTATAACCAGCACCACCAGTTAGTGTGGCATTATCAAGTGCAGTAACAATACCAACATTACCTTCGGCAATAAAACCGAAGATATCATCACCAACAACACTAGTAACAGTAAGTCTTGATCCAGACTGTGTTCCTAGGACAGTGTTATTAGTGCTTGGGAAAATACCACTATTATTAGTGATTGTAAATTTATAAACCTGAATTGGTTGAATAGTTACATTTACATACTTGACACTAGCAGGAGGTTGAGGTGGTTCGGCAAAGACAATAGAATCGTTTTGAACTTCAAATGCTGTATCTGGAGTTTGTACAACACCATTCAAAATGATCATCAACTGATTTGCGTTTGCAACAACGTTTGATCCATCAATTTGTAGTGGGAATGCAATTCTCTCACCATCAAATAGATTAGAAATATCGTCAAGTCTTTGAACAACTGATGTTAAGATGTTCTCCGAAGAAGTCAGTCGTTTCTGACGGAACAATACCTCAGTATTATCGAACGCAGTATATACAGGTTCAACCAGAGCAAAACTTTGAATATTTGGAACAGTTGCTTGTCTTGCAAGTTCAACTGATTTTGTCAGTTGGAAGAATGTTTCCTTATTAGGAACAAATCCATACTCATTTAGATTAAGTTCACCAAAAACTTTGAATGATGCAGGGTGAACATTCTTGATAAGAATATCTTTCCAATCATTGATTGAAATTGCAGACTTAACTGCATAAGAGAAGTCCTGATAATAATAGGAGTCTTGGATCTTCTGAATGATCTCAGAGGGTTTACCAACATCATCAATAAATTGACCAGAGGTTTCTGTAATAGATCCAACATCCAGAACACCAGTAGCGATATTCAAGGAACTAATAGTACCAGAAGATTTAGAAATAACACCTGTTACAGATTCACCGATGTTGAAGTCTCCAGTGTAATCAACGATTTTTACAATTCTAGGTCCAACTTGCCAACCGTTATTTGTAGAGACAAATCCAAATGCAGTAGCATTTTCAAAGGAACTGCCTTGATAAACTTGCTCACCCTCAAGGAAAGTTGATGTAATAACATTTGCTGTTGCTGCACCACCGAAAGATGTTGTAAGAACTTGCTGACGACCTGTACCAGCATTAGTAAATGCTAATGCATCACCAAGTGCTGCGTTTGCTGGAGTAATCGCAAATTTTAACTGATCATCTTCAAGAGAATTTGCCGTTCCAGCAATTGCATAATAAGTAGTAAGACCGTTCAATCTACCAACTGCACCAGCAGCGATTGGGAAATCTGCACCATCGCCAGTATCTACTACATTAAGAGTAATTTCTGAACCTTGTGCAATACCATGTGGGAAGGAGAACTGTAAGAGTCCCAAATCTAGGTTAACAACATAGTTAAAGGAAGATTTCAGTTCTACAGCTGGTGTAGACGAATAACCAAGACCAGGATCTTTAACTTCAATCCTATCCAAACGACCATTCTTAATAGTGGATTGGGCAATAGCACCACTACCGCCACCACCAGTAATAATAACTGCAGGTGCCTGAGAATAACCAGAACCAGGATCAGTGACTGTAACACTATCCAAAATACTAGTAGATGTTAACTGTGCATTGATCGGGAATGTAATTTCAGGACGTAATGTATAGTCATGGGGATAATCATAACCAAAGTTATTATTTTTCAGTTTTTTGATCTTACCAACACTAGAACCTACAGTAAAGATAGATGCCGCTGTTCCAAATGGGGGGATGACTACAGTAACTTCAGCACCAGAACCAGTTAGACCAGCACCAAGAATGCCTGGTATAGAATCAATGTCAACAGATGCTGTGGTATATCCTTTTCCTGCTGATGTAACAAGAACGCTTTGAACTTGTCCAGGAATTGCACCGCCTTCGCTATCAGTTCCATCAGCAACTGTAATTGTGACGAAACCACCTTCACCATCACCAGCAATAGGAACGCCTGTATATTGTCCTACAGCATATTCAGTACCAGGTTCGTTGATGGTAACTCTTTCAATCTGTCTTGTAGATTGAATGCTGGAAACAATCGGAAGTCTTGTGTAGAATCCACCAGGATTAACAATACGAATGCTATCGATCGAACCAACTGCTCTTCTAGAACTAGTTGAATAAGATACTCTAGAGACGTCAGCATTACCTTCGGGTTCATTTACTAGAGGGAATTTGATCTGATCTGCTCCTCTAGTAATAGTTGCACCATCAATACCACTAACTTGGAATGTTCCTCTATATGGAGATCCAACAACATCAAGATAACTACCTTGAATGATAGGTGAATCGTTGTCACCAACCCTAGAGGGATCGAAGTAGTACGAAATGTTTGTTACAATATCTTCATCAACTTTGAACTTAACGGTAGGTGTAGTGGCACCTTCGCCAGTTACTCCAGGAATTCCAACTCTTTCAATAGAGTTGAATGAATACTCAAGTTTGTAAAGAGGATCTTTTGCGAAAGATAAATTACCACCAACCATTGAAGAGTGACTAAGGTCAAACAAATACTGGTGACCATAATACATTTTCAAAACAGGTGATTTGATGTAGATGCTAACATCACTAGCACTAGTAGCAGGACTTGTAATTGCTGCCTGTGGAAGTTTGTATGTGAACTCTAGAGGACTAATTACAGTATCTACAGGGAATGAACCATCATATTCATCATAAACAGTTCCACCAACAGTTTCAGATGGATTTCCATCCAAGTTCAACATAGATCCAGGAGTCAAATAGTGTCTAGTACCTGTGATGACATAGACTTCATCACTATTTGCTACAGCAGTAACTCTAAGAATCTTTGTTAGATTAGCAACTAACGTAATCTTAAGTACACCAGTGAGATTAGTAATAGTTGCTGTGCTGTATGCAGCATTATAACTAATGTCTCCACCGTTTATAGTAACTACAGATCCTACAATGAATGTAGAAGATCCTGAGATTTCATCAATTCTAACTGCATAATCATCGTCGGAATATGGTTTGAACTGAGCAAAGGAATCTAGATTCTGACCACCTGCTGCATTGAAAGTACCATCCAAGTTATACTTGTCGAGATCGATAGTAAAAGTTCCAGGAGTAGTATTATCTACTTGAGCAAATGTATATGAATCGATTTGGTTGATATCAAGAGGAATTGGTCCAACAATACCATAGGTATCTTGCTCACTAAATTGAGATGTGGAAAGTTGACCCGCATTTAAGTCATTAGTCCAAGAATTGTTATTAATTGCAAGATATACTTTATTGTTTTCATTATCAACTTTTGTAATATAACCGCTATTGACAAAAGCTCCACTAGAGTCATTCAAAGTTAACTTTGTACCGACAGTGAATCTAAACGCCTGATTAATAGTTAAAATTTGAACATTGTCAATTTTAACGGTGTCAGTAATTTTAAAGTAATACCTATCCTTAACAACTGCACTAATAATCAGTTTCTGTGATCCAGGAGAAGGAATCGTGGCAGTTCTGGTACTCCAAATATCTTTAGTATATGTCAATGTTTCGGTATCTTCTACCATTACAGTTGATGCGTCATCAAAATCTAAAGATTGAAGACCTAAAGAACCTAAAGCGAATCCTGTATTACCAATAGTTAAGGCACTACCTGTTACAGGAGTAACTGCAGTACGAACATACCCAAGTTGAGTAGTTAGTTGAATACCTTGATCACCAATTCTTGCGGCATCAGCATCTTTATCAACTTTTACACCCCAACCAGAAAAATCAATATAATCATATACATCATTGTATGCACTGAACCATGCTGTATCAGTCCAACTATAACTTAAAGCAAATGCACCATTAGTAGGTAGAACAGATACGTCAGAAGGAACTGTAGGAACAATTGCACGATTTCTCAGTTTGAGATTATCTACAAAATACTGACCTTGCTCATCTTTTCTGTAACTTCCAGGTGTTCCATCTCTACCAGCAATATTACCGATATAAAGTTTCTTGGATGTGAAGGATGTATCAGCAACAGTAGCAGTAATGACACTAATACCATTTACATAAACTGTAAATACATTACCTTCCTTCTTCAATCCAATAAATTGCCAAGTATCATCAGCAAACATTGTAGACAGCGTAGACTGTACTGCACCGCTAGAAGAATTGATAGATGTGGTGTTGTTAGTTACAACCAACTCCAATTTTCCAGATGGACCTGCTGAAGTGCGATCATAATACAACCAGAGACCACCAGTTGCATCGGTAGCATCACCAATAGCAACTAAAGTTTGTTGATCTTGATTATGTGTATCAGTAGAAGCAGAATCCTGATATAACATGAACTCTAAAGTCCAGTTTTCATTAAGTGAATTGCCTAAGGTGTTGTTGGGGAATTCAATATATGCATTTTCCCAATTAGCAGGAGTTGCAATATCTCTACCATAAAGTTTTGCAAGTCCACCATCTAAATGCAGTGACTGTGTTGCATCATTACCAACAAACGTCGGGGTATAGTTACCAAAGGTATCTGTAGTAGCACCACCAGTAAACTCAAGTAAAAATTCGTTTCTGTTCCATGAAGTTTGACCAAAGACATATACATCACCAGAGTTGTCCACATCCATAGCATTTGCTGTAATGCCAACAACTCTATTCTCATTAAACTCATTAGTTGTATGATTTTTGACTACACCATCATATCCAATCTTAACTGTATCTACAGTTTTAAGACCAGTGGTATTATCTACTCTATTGAAAGCAATATTTAAATCGCCAAAAATATCGATAGCACATTGTCCAATAGCATTTACATCTCTACCTGGAGCAAGATACCTGTAGTTCCAAACAAAATCACCAGTAACATCAACTTTACCAACCCAAACACTGTCTCTAGTGACATTATCACTCTTTGCTCTAAGTGTGGCATTGATATAAAGTTCATTAAATTCATCAATAGCAAGACTACTATCTAAGAATGAATATCCAGCATTACTATACTCTTTAATAAAGTCAATCTCAATTGCATTGACTCCTACAAGTGCTTTACCAAAGGCAACATTAACATTGTTATCATTGATAGTATTAGAAGTTTCTAAGGTGAAGTAAATATCATCACCACTTACAACAATATCGGTAAGTTTTTCAGAATCATCTACAGAAGCAATTTTTCTCTTAATTGCAAAACTACCAGCAGTATCAACTAAAGCAATAAATGCATCAAAAGGACTTCCTGAGTTAGTATTAGTAAATCCTCCAATTACATATCGAGTATCTGAGTATTTCTTAATACATGTAATATTATCAGCTCTAGTAGAACCAGAGATTCCTGAATATCCTTTTTGGAACTGAAGTGATGCACTCAATCCATTGGCAGATTGTGTATACTTCACTAAAATGATATCTGGATTATATGCATCCAAAACTAAGATATTTGGACGGTTGACACCAACTACCCAGATATCATCGCCATCAACATAAAGTTTCTGGAACTCTGCATATTCGGTTCCAGAAGTAAGTTCTAACGTTTTTTCCCATTCTTTAACACCTGTCGTGGAAAGTTTGGAAACAAATGCAACACTGTTGCCACTAGAATCTAAAGTTTTACCACAGATGAAAATTTCTTTACCACTGTTTACAAATACATCATTAACTTTTACATTCTCATTGTTTTCAATTTTAGAAACAATATATTCTGCTTTTTTGAATACTTGAGGATGGCTAGTAATAACTCTAGGATTAGCACTGTATCCAGAACCAGAATTAAGAATATTTACCGTATCAATCGATCCGACACTAGTAACAATTGCTTCAAGATCTCCCGAAACGCCATCTCCATCAATAATGAGAGAAGGAGGAATATCTTCGTTATATCCAGAACCAGATTGTGTAATTACAATCTCTTCAATACCTTTATATTGGCGAACTACAAATGATTTATTTGTGTTATCCATTATAGGAGTATAATCTACAAAAACGGAATCGCCGAGTTGTAAGTTATGTGGAACACTAGTAGTTAGTACTCCGAAATTATCACCACTAACATTCTCAAAGGTATATCCAGAAACTGATTCTCCCTTAATTCTGGAAATTCGTGCAGAAGCACCATCGCCACCAGTATCTGTATTATCAAAGATAAGTCTATCGTCTACTTGATAGTTGATACCAGAATTTTCAACAACAAATCCTGTAATTGAAGCATCCTCAAATTTAGTAATAGTTTCAACTTCAATATCAACCTTAGAGTCCAGTTTTACTGTTGGGAAGTAATCAAACAGTTGTAATGGAGATTCTTCAAAGATTTGATCTGGATCTGCAATTTCGTCTGCAGTGATAACACCATCTCTATTTTCGTCTTCTACGTCAAAGGTTAGAAGATCTCCATTTTCCAATGTCAATCCATTAGTAGATGCATTTGGTGCTCTCTCAACATCAATATCTACATTCTCATAGGGATCGCGATAACGAACAACACCAACAGGAATATTTTGCTGAACAGCACTCGTAGAAAGATTCCAGGTATCAACAACCGAGTTAAAACTTGGTCCGAGAATATATGGGAATACAGGATTGCCTGCCTCTGTAGCATCAATAGTTACAAAGTAGCAATATCTACCGTTAGGATACTCTGGAGTCTTACAGAATCTACCATTGTATTGATCGAGATCTCCTAAACCGAAAGTATACTCATAATCTTCTACAAACTTACCTGCAATCTCATCTGATAGGAGAGGTCCAGCAGTTCTGGTAGGAGTTGGATTAGTAATCTCGTCATAAACTAAATTTGTCTTTAATCTGAAAGACGTCGCCAATCTAGAAACTGAAGAAGCCTGATTAGTAGGATCTGAATATCCATAAGGTCCATAAATTGGGTTGCCATCAAATGCCCAACCAATAATAGGAGAGTGTGCTAACTGATCATCCTGCTCAAGAATTTGTCCATTTACATTGACAAATAAGTTATCACCTAAAATATATCTAAGTCGTTGAGGATTGGAAAGGTGTGCATATTCTCCACCATACTGATTATTGAATCCCTCAAATACAGATCCCTTAGCGGCATCAACAGTTGTCGTCTCTTGTAAGTTATAAGTCCATTGGAATACATTTGCTGCAAAAGTAGCACCTTGACCAACAGAGTTCAGGTTGATAATAGTCGTACCTTGACTATATCCAATACCTCTATTGATAATTTCAATCCTAGTAACTTTACCAGCATTTTCTCCGTCAACATCAATAGTTGCTCTAGCAACAGCACCAAAACCATCTCCTTGGATAGTTACCTCTGGTGCTGTAGTATACCCAGAACCTGCAGAAATGATAGCAATTGAAATGATACGACCATCGTTGACAATTGCCTGTGCAACGGCACCAGTACCAGAACTAAGGACAATAGAAGGATTAGATGTATAGGATTCTCCACCATCAGTGATAGTGACTGATTGAATTGGTCCTCTAACCGCTGCAGTACCCTCAGCACCAGATCCCCCACCACCAACAACCGTAATAGATGGTTGTGATGTATATCCAGTTCCTCCAGAGTTAACAAGAATACTAGAAACTACACCCTTTGTGATAATTGCTGTTGCTGACGCTCCAGAACCGCCTCCACCAACAATAGATACCAATGGAGAGGAAGTATACCCAGAACCGCCCTCAGTTACTGTAACCCCACTAATAGAACCATTAACAGTCGCAGTTGCTGCTGCTCCAGTCCCTTCACCACCACTAATAGTAATTGCTGGTGGGAATGCAGCATCATATCCAGATCCTGCATTAGTGATATCAACTGATGTTACAGAACCAAAGATTTTAGTGACATCAGACTTATAAGACCAAATAGAGACACCATTAACCCATGTTCCAATAGGACCAGGTACAATTAAGTTTTTGGTTGAGATTGTAACAGGAACGATTGGGAATCTATTTAATTTACGTTGGTTGCCAGGTAGTAACGCAGATCCAGGGAAAGGTCCAATATTATAGTTTGGAATACCTGTAGATGCAATATAGGTATTTGTGGTATTGAAGAATGTATTCTGAATATTAGTTGTATAAGGACTAATTGCATTATTAACTGCAGAACTATCCGACTTACCTTTGTTCAAATCAATAGAGACAAGGATATTACCTTGAGGAACTACTGTTGCAGGTTGAGGAAGTTGATACTGGAATACAGTAGTACTATCTCTGGATGTTACAAGGAAAGATCCGTTATAAACGATTGGATTTGCACCATAAATCGTAACCTGGTCTCCAACTAACAAACCATGAGGATTGTTACAAGTCACAGTGGCAGATTGATTATTAATTCCACCAAAAGTGATTGATCCTACTTCGATCAACTTTTTAACATTATACAACCAAGTTGTGAGTTCTGGACCTGATCCAGTACCACCCAATTTAGAGATTAATAGTTTATCACCTGGTAAGTAATAAGAACCAGTATCGGTGAGTGTTGTTTGTTGAGCATCAACAATACCAACAATATTCAATACTACTTCTTGAGCAGTCCCTTTATTAATGAATACGTTAAAGTTGGACGATACCTGAGTAGCAGAGTCCCAATCTTCTACAACACCGTTAACAGAACGAGTACACTCAATAAACTGGTTTAATGATTTTTCTTTATATTGAACAACTTCAGAACCAACACCTGTTGAAATTACAAATTCGCCGTTTCTTTCTGGCCAACCAATAGTAGAGTCAACAGTGATGATACCTTCTGTAGTATTAAGAGGTTCTGCAAGTTTTGTTTTATATGGAACTACGAATGTACCTTGAATCGTTTCTTCTGAAAGTGCAAGTTCGTAGATTGTATCTTGGGCAGTTTGAATTGAGATAAAGTTCTCAATCAATGCCGTTGCTTGTAAAATATTTGGATCTGAGATATCAGCAACTTGCTCAAGAAGACCATCTTGAATATTTTCAGGAAGACCACTGACCAAAGTTGCACGCAAAACAGTATCAACAGACCAGGTTGCTGCAGAAGGTTTGATGATTTGATCTTTAGGATATGAAACTGTTACAGTTTCTCCATAAAGAAGTTTGAACAGATATGCAATACTAAAAGATGTGCCTTTTGCAGAATAAAAGTCTTTAATAGTCTTAATCGATGTTCGTACATCAATTTTAGTATAATCAAGTGCAGGAACATCAGGTAAGAACTGTTCAGTATACTTGTCAAGTAATCTCTTAACAAACAGTGCATCTAGACACTTCACAGGGGCATCAACAGATCCTTCTGCTGCTACAGTGCTATTAGAGAATACTGCATTACCATCTTGCGTATATTGAGTAATACCTGAAGCGGCTCTGGCACAACCAAGGAATTGTGCTTTAGTATATTCGGTTCCTGATTTAAGAACAGAGAAACCTGTAACTTCCTGTAGTCCAACTTCTGCAGACGCTTTGGCATCAACAGGTTTTTGAATTACAATTTGAGGAGGATTATCTGCACTATAACCAGAACCAAAGTTGGTGATATTGATATCAGTGATTTGTCCATTGAAGATTGCTGCTACTGCAGTAGCACCTGTTCCCCCAATGTAAGTACCAACATCATTTTGGCGATTATCTACAATATACACAGATGGAACGTCTGTGTATCCGCTACCGCCAAACAAAAGTTCGACAGAAATAACTCTACCATCTCCATCAACTATGGTTTCGAGAACTTGTGCTCCAACAGGATCAATAACAGCAATTCTGGGTACAGTTTCATAACCTTGACCAGCATTTAAAATATTTACAGCAGTAATTTCACCATCGGTCAATACAGTTGTAAATGATGCTTTAATACCATCAGTTCCAGTGGGTTCGTCAATGTACACCAAAGGAGGAGTAGTATATCCTTGACCAGGATTAGTAATACTAATAGTACCACTAATAGAACCGTTAGAAATGGTCGGAGCGGCAACTGTAGCACCACCAGGTTGTTCAAAAGTGATTCTAGGAGTAAATGTGTATCCACTACCAGAACTAACAATGTCAATAGCACTAACCTCTCCGTTAGTTACTGTTGCTTTTAAAGTTGGTTCTGTATATCCCTCTTTTGTGGGAAATTGTACTTTTACAGTGGGAGGATTACTTTCACTATATCCAGCACCACCACTAAGTAGTGAAACTTCCTTAATTCCATCTACCAGTGTTTTTACAGAAGCACTAGAACCTACACTAGAGTTTACACTAACCTTAGGAGGATAATCGAATCTATACCCAGAACCATTGGTACTTGGGATTACAGAACTAATATTTCCATTATCATTTACCCTAGCATATCCAATAGCACCAGAACCAAAAGATGGAATGGGTGCCTCAATTGAATATAAAGATAGAGATCTACCATTCAATGGTGGTGTATTGAATACAAAAATAGATCCATCAGTAAAATAATCTACCTTAGGTACAAGTAGTCTATTGTCATAAATGGCAAGTAAGAACTCATCTGCAACAGGTTCATACTTTTGGTTATTGACAGTCAGTTCAAACGTAGTTTTGTTATCACCAAAAGCAGTAGAAACATCATCAACTTTTACAATAGAATTTTCGCTAAAACCATTTAAATATGTGATACTAGTAGTACTGATATCATCAGAAGCTAATGCTGTCCTAGGAGCAGTTTCATAAACAATATTAGTTCCACTAATAGTATAATCTACTACTGGAGTTAAAGTTTTTCCGTAAACTTTTACAATAAGGTGTTGTGGTGAAGAAGGACCAATAGGATTATCTTGAGATACTAAAGGGAAGATGGTTCTCGTACCATCAAAGTCTCCCATATTGTTGGCAAGCAAAACCCACTTAAGTTGAACCTGAGGATAAGAAATACCAGGGGTTAATGCGATGTTTGGAGAAGATACGGTCTTCTCATAGTAAATTACTTCATCACCAATTAGAATAGAACCATTTTTCTCAAGGAAAGGATCTACAGTCTCAACAGTAATTGTTGTATCAGTTACACTAATAGGTTCAACAAGTTTACTAGCACCATCAAGAATACTGATATCCAACTTATCAATATTAAGATATTGAAGAAAATTATTGACGATATTTTGTCCTAATCCAGTCTTTTCTTGAGACTGGTAATAGTATTCAATAAATTTATTGAATAGGGGATACTCACTCTCTATAAACTGAGGAGTTTGATACGAGGAGACGTTTGAAACCTTATTGATATCCATCTATTTTTAAAAACAACTAGAAGTGTTTACGGAGCCGCTATTGTCTAATGGTGTAAGTTCAATGGTAGTTGGAATAGCATTGAATACACTTGGCGTCAAACTATTTAGAGGTATAGTAGTAGGGGGAGTAGTGCCGATTGGGGCAACTGTAACCTCAGGATTGATGATGTTAATAATCGTTCCAGGAGTAGATGCAGGAATGGTTGTACTGTTTGCTGGAATGAGCAGTACTGGGATTTTAAGACCAGTTGGAAGTAGATCTAGATCAATAACCAATCCTGATCCAGTAACAGAATCTGAAAGATTGAGATTAGTAGATGGAGTGGTATTTACTCCTGCACCGATAAGATTGATAGGACCGAAACAAACTTCGCCAGTATCATAATTTACAGTTCCTGCACTATCACTCGTATAGACCTTTTTAGTGCCACTATTGTAATATGTTCTAAGATTTCCATATCCATCATCCTCAAACTGTTGATCGACACCAGGTCTATCAAAAGTCCTGAAAGTTCCCGATGATAGAATAGGTTCTTTTTTACATCCATCAGAACCATCAGAACCATCTTGACTGGGAGCACTATTATAAAGAGCGTTTCCAGTTGAAATGCAATATGTGTTTGTTTGATTTGTAGTAGGTTCAATATACTTCAAAAGAGTTGTTTGAACAGAAACGTCACTAATTGCAGAATCTGAAAGACTAATTGCTCTTTGAAAGTCCTGATTCTTAAATGTGGAGTTAAAGTTATTGATAGCAACTTGACTAGCCCACTCACCTATAGCATTCTGGATATTGGTTTTAATTGCAGATGAATTTGATCCACTTCCAGTATCATAGAGTGCAAAGATTTTATTATAAATGTAGATATTATCAGGATCAATAATAACTGGATCGATAGCAGCCATTGCATACTTTCTTAAATCGGCAGAAAGTTGCTTTTTAGTAATATCATTAAGTGTAGAACCTGTTTTTGTCCTTACTGTAATGAATACTTTTCCATAAACGGGAGGATTTAGAGAATCTCCACCATAGGCAACAACACTATCAGCATTGGTGTATAGTTTCTTTGCAATCAATGCATAATCTTGCGCTGTAACCGCCCTATACTGCGATGCATAGAACCTTGGAGCATTGTACTTAATAGACTCAATACTCTCTGCTGGAGACCCTTGCTGCGATCTCTCCTTGACTGTTACTGTTGCGACTGAACCAGAATATGCAGTATCAAAGGAATCTACCAATCTACCTATGAATGAGAATCTAGCAACTTCATTTGCAATTGAACCAACAGTAGTCAAATACTGAAGATCAATAACCTCACCATCTTTTACTGCTCTACCGACACTATCATCTCCAAATTTAACTTCATATCTCATATCTTCGCCTTCTGATACGAAATATGATTTGCTAGTAGAAGTTAAATTAGTAACAATATCAACTTTACTATAAATGTCTGATGCTGTAGATGATTCGTTAGATCTAATTCTAACAGTAAGAGTATCGATATCTACATCTTGAGATGGGATCGTATATACTTGTCTAGCAAACGTATTTACGATATAAGTGAAATTGAGGAGAGAACCCTCTAAAACTGTAACATTGTCAAATTCTGCAGAACCATCAGTTGTATTAACTGCAACGGTAATATCATTGAGAATATTCCAAATAAAACTACCACCTGTGCAAACTGCGCCAGCTTTTACTGTAATAGAACTAGGATAAACACCATTAACCTGAGTGGTCTGTACCTTAAATTTCAAACATGCTTTAGACGCCGAAATTGATCTTGGTGTATAATTTAAAAGTTTAGAGATATTAATAACATTATCTCTAACTGTAGACGACTGCAAAAATGCCTCATTCAATGCCATGTTTGCATTAAATGAGGTGTAGTAAGTATTATACGCCAGCATATCAATAAGATATGTCAAGGCAGAACCATCGAAGTCGTAATCTGAAAACTCGGTTCTTGTTCTTAGGTATGACTTGATAGAGGCTTTAATGTCCTCAAAATCTAAAGCTGTTAAATTATTTGGTTGCATTATTCAGGTCTCTGTAAAACAAATGAAATTGTTTCAACAATCGGTAACCCTACAATCCTATACTCAATAGTAACATTTAATTTGTTATTCTCGGTAATAGCAGTAACATCTACAGTTGTAAGTTCTACCCTAGGTTCATACTGATTAATGGTATTTATGATCTCATCCTTGATACTATCTGCTGTAAATGCATCTAGAGGTTCAAAGAGGAGATTATAAACTTTAGATCCGACTAACGGTTGAAAAGGTTTCTCACCTGGTTGCGTAAGTACTAAATTCTTAACTGCTTGTTTGATGGCATTATCATCTTTAATAACAGAGGTATCATCCGTAAAAGGATTCCTTTGCATTGAAATTAAAATGTCGGAGAAAGATCGAGACTTTTTAAAGTCCTTTCCCCCTAGTTCCTTTAATGCCATCTACACGATGAGATATATCTTATCTATTTATTCACCTTCCCTGACCACGATAACGCTTCTTGGCGCTATTCCTTGAGGTTGCAGCATATTTTGTATGCTTTCCCCTTCCTTGCCTACTTTTCTTAGGTGTTGCTTCAATCATGTTTGCCCCAGTAGGGGACTTTGCTCGTGTTGCCATTTTAAACTCCGATAATAACGTTGGGTGACCCGCCACCAATAAGAGACCTGCATGGGAATAGAGTTGTACCATCCCCTAAAGGATCTCCTACCTTACAAGCACGCCTACCATTAATCCAGACAGATTTAGTAGTTGCTAATGCTTTACGAGCATGACCAGTAGGTGGCTCTCTACCAGCTACTGATCCTACTCCAGTATATGTATGACACCACCAGGCATTTGTTGGTGCCACAATGGTACATTTACCAACTGTTCTAGTTGCTTGATAAACTGTTAGTGTTGGGTGAGGTGTGAGTAGATCTTGGTCTACAATAGGAATTATACCATTAATAAAGACATTTCGGGCTGCTCCCAATGGAGTTAATGGTAATAGTGGCGTTGGTAACCATTGTCCCATAACATCATGGACAGGACCTGGTAAATGTGTGATCGAAGGTAGATTACCAGGAGAACAAGGTGTAACAGGTCCTCCTCCAGGTCCTGGGTGCCAAGAACCTGCAGCACCTGCTCCATGTCCAGAACAGGATCCCATGTATATTGCGGCAAATGCTGTCATAGTAGTCTAAGTGGTGTAAGGATTTCCATATGCATCACATGCTTCACGAAAAGTATTACCAGAACCCGTCATATCATGTAGTATATCTAAACCCCCAGTTGCACTCCAGTTCCTACAACCGCCTCCCAGAGGTCCTACAGGAGCAGCATATGTAGTTGTCGTGGTAGATCCATCAGCGTTGGTTGTACTGCTTCCTACAGATGGTACAGGGGTGCATGGTACATGAGCGCAACCTGGTTGAGCAACCTCACAACTAAGAGTAACGTCAATCATAATAGATGAAGTTGAGTCTGGTCGAAATTGTTTCATCAAGTATTTAGTGTAGGTTGACGCAACTGGAAGGTCATTAAATGTACCTTGGACTGTTTCAATCAATGCTTCGGGACCAATTGTAACATCAGGGATCTGTTCTTGCACCAATGCATCGGAATGTGCGATCCTTTCGTTGGTTTCATCTAAGTGACCTTTCAAAACAGCATCCTTAATACTACTATCAAAGTCAACAGCAAGGATTTGTTCCGTCAAATCCTCTTTTAACTCATAAGTTTCCCTATATTCATCAACTGCTTCCTTAGAATATAGTCTCTGCGGTTGTGTATCGATCTTTAATCGCTCAGGATCGCGTTTTTGAGTGAGATTTGCTCTCGGAATGTCATCAGCATACTGAACTTTCATGTCAAATCCGCTAGAAATCTCATTTGTGAGTTCTGGAGAGATATCTTGAGGAAATTTACTCAAAGTATCCATGTGATCTGCCGCGTCTTCGGGTCGATACGCTGCATTTGGGGTAGTTTGCGTTTTATAATTGACAATATCCGCTACAAATACGATAGGAGGGTTATCTTCGACGTATTCGTTGCCATCTCCGTCAACATTTGTGATTGTTGCGTTGTATCCTCTCCCTCTATCGATAATATCTACCGCAGTTAGCACTCCACCACTGAAAGTTCCCTTCAATTTCGCGATTTTAGAGCTGTTTTGATCTTTAAAAATCACTTTTTCGACATTGCCGTCCTCATTTAAGATAAACTTTGTACTTTCCTGCGGAGAACTGACCACAAGATTAGCATTATCACTCCATCCAGAACCTCCAGAGACGATTGTGGCACCAGTTATCCTCCCTTTATTGTTTACTGTGATATCAACTACGGGTTGTACAAGTGTATTAAACACATCGGGTGCATTCTTATCAACATCTACAGTGTTATATTGTATAGACTTGTCGTTGAATTCATACTTGCCTACTAATATTGCTCTATCTACAATACCAAACCCTGCTTTTGCAGTAACTACATGATTCCTATCGGATGTATATTGAGTTTCTTTAACAAAATTATTACCATTGCCATCCAAATAAATGACATGATAAGGAAAATTATCAATATCAGTATGGTATGCCCGAGTTACTACATGACCATTAAGAGTATCACCCTTTCTTAAGATTTCAAATCCTGCTTGAGATGCTACTGATACAGTAGGACCAACCCCAGTAATCTTTAAATTCATTGTCAGAGTCACTACAGTATTACTTGGAGTCGTATAATCATACGTCAAAGGAATCACTGTACCTACTGTATACCCTGCTCCAGGGTCCATAAGTTCTGTAATCTGCCATCTGACACCAGAGTAAGTGGGTCCAGGCGTTACAGTGTCATCTGCAATGGATGTAATCCTAATTTTGATTCGTAATCCCGTTGCTAGACCAACATCTAAATTATAAACTTCAAAATCGGTTAACTGATTCTGACCAGTTACAAATGGATTCTGTGGTGATTCGTACTCAACACCTCCTTGTATTGTCTGATCCCATACATCAGTATAAGTTACACCATCATATGAAAACTCCATATCAGTAACACCATCTGGTATGGTAGTACTTAACGAATCATATGATACTACAACTTTATTTGTATCAGTACCAACTGCAAATAACGTGGCGTGCGGCGCGTCGGGGTCACCCGTCTCGTCTTCTACACCAGAATAACTCATGTTTGTCTTAGTTGGAGCACACGAAAACGCTGTACATGGTTTACAAATAGTACCACTGGTTGTAGTTGATGTACCAGGACTGCCTGGATTATAACCAGGATCACCTGGTGCTCCACCACTAGGAGGAGTACTTGCTGACGTATTTGTGGTGGTTTCGTCCTCTAAGTAATAACACGCAATACCAACATGACCAGCATTCACTGCAGTGTCATACATATACGAAAAATATCGATCACTAAATCCTAAGTCAAACGATAACTCATTAGGTACATAATCATATACCCATCGACTAATATCAACACATCCAGCTGGTCTAAACACTTTTCCACATGTTGCACCACTTGCTGCTGGCGGCGACGGTTGTGCGGGTAACGCAATACTGGGATGCATAATCGCAACACTATCTCTCCTATCAATCTTATAATTGATATTACTATCACGAATCTCTGAAAGTGGATACTCACGAAATTCTACAGTGGTTGCTTGATTTGCTGGTAACGGTACACTCGTCTGACAATGATCGTCCCTAAAACATGGACTACCTTCTCCTGAAGAATAACTAGTTTTACACCCCATCTTGTAATTCCTTTATACTCTTGTAAATTAAATCATAATTCTCTTTTAAATTTAAATACTCCTCTTCACCACTCGGTTTATATAAAATCTTATCTGGCGTTGGAATATTTATTACATACTCTTCTAGTTTCTTTAACCTCTCGGCTAATGATACTAAACATTCATTAATAATCTTGTGTGCTTCGGAATTATCTTCCCAGCGATCAATTTTCGGACTCGTCATGTCTTTTTAAAATAAACGATTGTTCATCAAGTTCATACTCTAATTCTGTACCAATATCCCACCCCATCTCCTCACATACCTCATAGGGTATTGTTAATATCAAATCTCCTAAATCATCCTCTTCTAACGTTGTTGTGAATCTCTGGGACATAACTCTACATACGGTTTATTACTTGGGGATTACTCGTGGGATTATCTTCTTTCCACTCAACCCATAGTGTATATAGATCTTCTACAACCTGAGAAGCATAAGATGATGCGTAATAGTCTGCACACTCGTACATCCGAGGGTCTAGAAATGCCTCTAACCTTATTAATTGCTCAATTGCCCATACACGAGTCTCTTGTCTCTCTACGCGGGTCTTAGCATCCATTTTTTACCTCAGAAATTTTTTTGAATCTTGTGGAATTAATCTTTGAAATAATATAGAACTCGCTCTGGGGAACCTTTGTAGGTTAGGTTATGGCCCTTTTTTATATTTAAGGGGCCCAATAAACTGCCTATATGACATTTAGCAACTGTCGCTAAGTGTTACTCAAAGGACCTCCGATAACCTCTACTAGTATACACTAACCTCTGCTGTTTTGTCAATAACCTCCCAGTACCATCCGATAGACTTGATGTAATCAAAGGTAGACATTCTCGGAGTATTTGGGTAACTATCTCCCCGAGAGTTTCTAACACCATCGATGTACTTCTCAAGGTCGTAGACACTTACGAAGGTTGCTCTAAGTGTCTCTGTGTTGTCGTAGATAATGTACTGCATAAGTCTCAAAGATACAAGGAGTGTTTCTGAACCTCTACAAGGTTAATTGTAGCATCTATTTGATAGTTTGTCAAGTGCCTCTGTATGACCCTCAGAGGGGAATGATTAGCAATGGTGATGAGAGTATCCTCCGAGTATTTCAGAGGGGTTGACATCTCTTAGAGAACATGCTAAGAGTACAACTCTGAAGGACATTAAAGGCAAATAAGTAACACAAATAGATTTATTAATAGTTTTCCACAATTTCCGCATTATCTGTGGAAAAAGTATTATCAACCTGTGTAGGGACTAAATGAATGTTACTCCATTGTTCTCTGTATACACATAGGTTAACTTGATTAGTGTTACGTTTAGCGTTTTCTTGTTCCTGCGGGAGTTTATCCCATTCTCTAATAGTTAGTGTTACATAGTGATCACCGATAAAGTTAACTTTACCTGTATGGTGTTGATAAGTAACTTGTTGCCCTTGAATGAAGTCTTTCATCTGTGGAAAACTAATAGGAATGGGAGTGACTAGTTATAGTACAATAAGGATGAAGATGATTGAATAGAATTTGGCATAGATTTGTGCCCATTCTTTCTTAGATTTAATCATGCGAAGATGTAACCGTTAGAGAATTCTTCTGTTTTGAAATACTTTTGATCGCCAAACTGTCCAGCGAACTTTCTTACATACCAGACGAAATCCTTTTGGAATACACCTTCACCAGCAACACAGAAGTAATCACATAGAGCGTTAAGTCTTGATTTAGTTGTATTAGACTGCCAACCTCCATCATAGATTGTCATGCTATCTTCGTCCACTGTTGCAATCTGATTGCCATGGAGATAGATGAAAGAAACGCCTTCAATCGTGATGACTTGAGTGTTACCTGATTTGAAATCTTGGTTTGCCTGGATGGCGTTACACATTTGGGTTTCGATTTTACGCATGATGAGAGAGAAAAGGTTTTAGCGGTAACGGTTTCCCGCTTGTCTGTATTGTAGCAGATTTGGGGGTGCTGCCAACCGTGGAAACCCGATATTGGGTACAGTTGCTAGATTGTCACATCTGATCGATTTGGCGTTGGATCGTTTCGTTCCTTTCTTTAATGACGTCAACCATGGATGAATCTA
>Ga0208298_1000002_pt1 | contig 142259 bp, 140 predicted proteins | sample 14BtaG_FD_184088 | JGI IMG/M metagenome (GOLD analysis project Ga0208298, IMG submission 184088) | Marine viral communities from the Subarctic Pacific Ocean - 14B_ETSP_OMZ_AT15311_CsCl metaG (SPAdes) (version 2) | ecosystem: Environmental > Aquatic > Marine > Oceanic | place: Pacific Ocean... | reverse complement strand
ATCATTGGATAAGTTATCAAAAGATGAGATGAGAACTAAGATCAAAGAGTTCTCTACACTTCTCAAAAGTCAAAGAGAGCATTGGGACAAGGAAGGTAAGATTGGATTCACCTATTCTTGTGACCTTATCTCACAATCACTCATTACATTATACATTCGTTTAGGAAGAGACTAATGGCACTATCAAAATCAGTTCAAGACTCGCTCAATGAAGCAGAATCATCACTACGTAATGCTCTAGCATTTGCTGCTAGACAAGAACGTCCCATTGCTTGTACCCAAATTTCCAAGTTGATTGGTGACATTGAGAGTATCGGATCTTATGACGAACTTCTTGACTCACTTGACTCACTTACGGATGTTAAAAATCAATGATGGACTATAAAACTTCTGGCGTTGACATTATTAAAGGACGATCCTTTACAGAGTATCTCAAAGTATTGGCACCTAGAATTGGTGGGTTTAATGGAATGATTCATGTCCCGCCAGGATATGATCAACCTGTACTTGTATCTGGTGCTGATGGTGTGGGTACTAAGATTAACATTTGTAGAATTGCTGCTGATTATACTACTATCGGTATCGATTTGGTTGCCATGTGTGTCAACGATGTGATCTGCAGTGGTGCTAAACCACTATACTTTCTAGACTATATCTCTACCAAATCACTTGATGCTAATGTCAGTGACATTGTGTATGGAGTTGTTACTGGATGTGGACTCTCTGGAATGGATCTCCTCGGTGGAGAAACTGCAGAACATTACAGAGCAACTGACTATGACCTTGCTGGTTTCTGTACTGGTGTTGTAGAGAAGAATGAGGTTGTTGATGGTCAGAATATTAGACCAGGTGATGTAGTCATTGGTATTGAGAGTAGTGGTCTTCATAGTAATGGATACACTCTTGTCAATGATATGCTGTGGAGAAATTACATTTTCTACAAAGAGATGCCTGAGTTGCTAACACCAACCACCATCTATTCTCCACTGGTACAGCACCTGTTAGATGAGGTTCCTATCCTAGGCATGGCACACATTACTGGTGGTGGCATCCCTGAGAACCTTCCTAGATGCCTTCCCGCTTCGATGAAAGTTGATGTTAACTATGATGCATGGGAGAGACCAGAGATCTTTAACAAACTCCAACAGGCAGGAGACATTGCTGAGGAGGAAATGAGAAATGTATTCAATCTAGGTATTGGATTCTGTTTGGTTGTACCTGAAGAGGTAGCAACGTTGACCCAGACTCTCATTGCCGATACCCCATATGGTATGAAATCTTGGGTTATTGGTAAAGTTTATGAGTAGTAAGATGCTTTTCCTGGTTGACATTGGCAATGGTAGATGTGTCAGTCATGATGGTCATATTCAACTAGGTATCTTTTCTCATAGTGTAGAGAAGCATCTTGAGTTATGTCCTGATCAAGAATGGCAGGTAACATACTGGATGCCTGATCCATTCTGTATTAGATACCCAAGACCAAACTATCAGCATACAATGAAGGCGAACGAAGGTTCACCTAGAACTGATAATGCTACTGATAGTAGACCAAGAGACTTCCCAGATCAAGCAACAAATAGATTAGAGAGAACATTATGAAGATGTGGGAGACAAAGTGCGTTGGTTGTGGTAAGATGATACCAGCGAATCAATGCCCTCAGGTTGGATGCTATGTCCCATCCGAGAAAAGATATAAAAATTCGTTATGTAAACCTTGTTGGGTTAAGTCAAAAAAATGAATATTTTTGTCACGAATGAATCACCTTGGAGATCTGCTGCTGTCTTACCAGACAAGCACATCGTCAAGATGCCCTTAGAAACCTGTCAGATGCTTGCTATTGTATGTTCTGACAAGTGGGGGCATGGTTATGGCACATTGCCTAAGAAAGACGGCACACCTTATGCTACAGAGAAGGGAGCATTCCGTAATCATCCATGCACTAAGTGGGCAAACGAATCTGTAGCAAATGCTAGATGGTTGCTTGAGCATGGTATTGCTCTATGCGAAGAGTATTTCACTCGATATGGCAAATGCCATACTTGCTTTAAAACTCTCCTTGCTGCTGACGAAATCATTCCTGATGTATCATGGGATGATCACACTCCTTTTGTTCGTGCAATGCCTGAGGAGTATAAGTTCGATGATAGTATCTCTACCATTGAAGCATATAAGATGTACATTGCATCTAAACCATGGGTATCTGATAACTACCTACGACTACCACACAACAAACCTGATTGGGTATAGTATAATGGACAAAATTGACACACAAGGCATGAGTCTTCCTGGTAAATCAAAGAGACCAAGTAGTTATGAACCTATGCCAGTAAAAATTCGCACAATCTTCACACCAGAAGAACGTGAAGAGTTGAAGCAGATCTTCAATGAAGTACTTGATGCTAGAGAACGTCCTGATCCCGTGGAATTGAAAAACGACACATTTGCGAAAGATTTGAAGGAATTATTTGAATGAAGTTTAAAGCACTAGTATTCATCCGACTACGATCACAAGTTGATGACTCTCCTGGTAATGCTGTGAGAGATGGTAGTAGACGATTGTCTGAGTTGGATATCAAGAAACTTAGACTTGGTAAGGTGATTGATATTTGGTTGGAAGCAGAAACCAGAGAGTATGCCGAGAAAGAAATCGAAATGCTTTCTGATCGTTTCTATGCCAATACAGTTATGGAAGACTGGGACTATGAATTAACTGAGATTGAAGAATTTCCCAAAGGTATTGAGTAATGGATGATTTTAACGCACCAGGATCTAACAAGAGTTGGATGGATGATGGATTTAAAAAGTTTATAGTTGAACATCAACTAGATAATGTAGTGAATATATTAAATGCTAAAATCGATCGATGTAATGTTTATAACAGCGACAATCGAGATGAAGTATATAAACAAATCACTATCACATATAAAGAACCCCCATGCAAGCAGTAATTTATTCTAACGGCAGTCAAGAGTGTGAGCGTATGACCTCACTACTTAAATCATTAGGTGGTGAATTCCTAGAATACAAACTTAACGAACACTTTACTCAAAGAGCATTTGAAGCAGAGTTCGGATCTGGGGCAACATATCCTCAGGTTGCTATTGGTGCTAAGCATCTTGGTAACATGCACGATACACTTCATTACATGAGTGATAAAGGTTTACTGGTGTGATATAATTATGGATACTTTAGGAATTTTTCCGATACCTATTGCGAAACAAGACAATTTTTTATCAGAAAACGATTGTATTAGATTAGCAGATATAAGTGCGGCACTTGACTACTATAAAAAAACTACAGAAGCAAAATCATATCGATCAGAAGAACGTAATGTTTTGGGGAAATATTTCCCAGAACTAAAAACATCAATTGAGTCCTTATTTACTGATTTTGCGTATAACACACTTACAGTAAAACGAACATGTGATTTTAAAATAATGGGTTCGTGGTCAACTATGACTCCACCTGGTGGTATGTCGAATAGACATTCTCATTGCAATTCGTTTTGGTCTGGTTGTCTATATTTTGCTGATTATACAAATCCTATACTATTTCATAAACCAATATTAAATCAAATTGTATTAGATCAGGATGTAGATAGAATAACACCTGAGCATTCAAATGAAGTAATTTTTGAACCTAGTAAAAGATCATTACTATTATTTCCAAGTCATTTGGGACATCAAGTTTCTCTTAACAGAACTAATAAAAATAGATATTCTCTTGCATTTAATATTTTACCAAATGGTATATTTGGAATGCATGATTCTATAACAAACATATCTGTGTCAGAATATGATTACTTACAATATGAATAAATAATTCGTAAGTGATTAAAGAAAGATGAAAGCATATCAACTTTCCCAACTATATCAATTTTTAGAAGGAAGTGTTGTACGTATGTACTTCATTCAGGGAATTCCATACACTTTTGATGAATTGCCATTAATTATACAAGATCACCCAACTGTTCAGACACAAGCACTGGAAGGAAAGGATTGGGATATGGAAGATCTATACAAATTATCATCATATTTGATGGAAGAAGAACTACACCCATTGGTATTTGATCTTCAAGTAAACGATAAAACTTTGTTACCACAAGATGATTGAAAATTTTTGTAAATGGTTTGAAGGAACGTTCAATAATAAAATACAAGCATTTACATACCCCTCTCGGTATGCTTATATTGTAGTTACTCATCGTAAGGTTAAAGATGGGTGGTTTTATGGTGAGCAAGCATATTTTAATAAGACACATAAACCATATCGTCAATTTTTGCTGAATATAGTAGCAGACGATAGCACAGGTAATATCGTAGTACAAAATTACGAAATCGAAGATAAAAGTCGTCATCTTGGGTTTAAAAACCTAGAGAGTCTTTTAAATATGGTCTTGACACACAAGGTAGGATGTGATACAATATTTGAGTTCAAGAATGGACACTATGCAGGTCGCATCGAACCAGGATGTTCTTGTGTCGTCATGCAAGGCGATAACGAAACCTACTTAGAAAACGTTGCATTTTTGGGCGAAGGGTGGTATAATGTAGAGGACAAGGGGTTTGACCCTGAGTCAAAAAAACAAGTCTGGGGATCTCAGCACGGATGCTTCTTATTTAAAAAATATGATAACTGATCTTTTTTCATTTAATCAGTTCTTTGTTCAATTTCAAGCACCCAATGCAGATGAATTAACTTCATACGTATTGAACAAAAGTGAAAACTATACTGCTTTTGATTGGACTAAAGGGTGCCAAGTACAAACTATTGCTTGTCCTTGGGAAGAAACTGATCAGTTAATTAAACCATCCATGCAAAAGTTTGGCGAGTCTGTGGGAAAATCTTTCTCATATACTTTCCATGATCCTTGGATCAATTGTTATGAACGTGGTTCTTATCAAGAAATACATGATCATATAGAAGTAGATTTTGCATCGGTATTCTTCCCTCAACAGGAAGATGACTTTGGACAATTTTTCTTTTATGATCGATATAACAATTCATTAAAACCTAAATGGAAAGAAATCTTTGGGTTCCGTACTACATGGACACCACAAGTATCTCCTGGAGATATTATTTTCTTTCCTAGTACAATTCTTCATGGAGTAAATGTTCATCATAGCAAAAAAACAAGAAAAACTTTTTCTTGCAATTATTCGTTTGATGAACTTCGTGAGTAATTATGGGGAGTACAAAAGATCTTTCTTATATGAAAGCGCCCCTATACTACAACCTCTCTAATAGCAGAGGGTAGTAAGGAGGATTGATAAAGAGCGAGTGGTCCACCTGCATGGTGCATCTTTCTCCTAAAATCCTCCTAACAATCCCAAGTAGCTCAGTGGCAGAGCCGCCGACTGTTAATCGGCTGGTCGCTGGTTCAAATCCAGCCTTGGGAGTTCTTAGTTTACTGAATAGGTAGACGTGATGTGTATAAATAAATCAAGGAAAACGACAATAAGCTCGGGTAGTTATGCCGCTAACAAGACTTGATAACTTGTATTCAAGTAAGACTGGAAAATACCTCTATGTATCTCCAGATGACTTTAATGCTACTGATGAACTGAACAACCGAGGAAATTCACCTTTACGTCCATTTAAGACGATTCAAAGGGCATTTATCGAAGTATCTAGATATTCATATCTACCTGGAGCAAATAACGACAGGTTTGACCAGTTCAGCATCATGTTGATGCCAGGTAATCACTATATTGATAACCGCCCAGGTCTTGTAACAGAAACTGCAGTAGAAGCAAGATATTTTGATGCATCTAACCTCCTGAAGGCAAATCGTCAGGAAGTTATTGATCGTGGAGTAGCAGAAGTATCAGTACAACATCCAGATTTTTTCTATCCTGGTGATCCACAAACAGGTGCATGGTCTCGTTATAAGGACGCATATCGTCTGATTCAGAAGAACAGAGAAGAGATCATTGATAGATCTGCTGCTGAAATTTCTGTTCAACACCCTGATTTTGTATACCCTAATGATGCTGCTACTGGTGAGTGGTCTAGATTTAATGATGGATATAATCTCATCCAAAGAAATAAAGATCTGATTGCACAAGATGCATTCGATCATATGGATGCTATTATTCGTCCTGATCCTGTACCTCCTGGTTATAACTCTGGTAGTTGTGTTCGCGACATCAAGTTCTTGATTGATGCTATCTCACTTGATGTTAAGCAAGGTGGTGGTAACAAGTATACTAGAAAGTATATTACTAATTACTTTAATGATGCTGGTACTGATTGGGTAGGAAGCAGAGTTTCTTATACTCCAACTGACGCAGCATACAATCCCGCAAATGGTAGCACTACAATTACCTTTGCTAATGATCATAACATTGCTGTTAATGATAGAGTATTCCTAGAAGCAGGTGCTTTGTCGTTCACTTGCGACATGGATGGTGATCAAGCAGTTAAATCTTATCCTCGTTCTGGTATTGATCCTGGCGCAATTAAAGGATTCTCTGTAACTCAGACTACTAATAATACTATCACATTCAATGGTGGTGTTTCTGGTCCTAATAAGTATTTCCAACCATCTGCTGCTACATATGATCCTGCAACTGGTGTCATGGAAGTCACCGTTGGACAGCATGGTCTAGGTGTTGGTCGTGGTGTTGTTCTAGAAGACAACTCCTTTACATTCACTTGCCTAACTGATCCTACACAACCTAAGACATATCCACGTCCTGGTAGTGATCCTTTCGCTGGTAAGTCTATTGCTATTGCTAGTGTTGGTTCTACATCACATACAGCAACTGATGCTCCATACGATGCAACAACTAACATTGTTACCCTAACAGTTGCAAATCATGGATTCTCTACTGGAGATTACATCAAGATTGAAGACAACTCTTTGGAGTATACATGTGTCCTAGATGGCAACCAAGAGACTAAATCTTATCCTCGTCCTGGTATTGATTATCCATCAGGTCGTTGGTTGGATATCACGGTTGTTGATACAAATACAATTACAATTGATGTAGGACCTTCCGAGTATACTGGTGCTCACACTTTTGTTGGTGGAACTGGTGCTTTTGAACGTCAAGATGGTACGTTTACAATTAACGTTGGTACTTCTTCTGATACATCAGCTCATACATTTGTTAGTGCAACTGCTCAAGCAATTAAGCACGAACCACAATCTACACATGCATTCGTTAGTGCATTAACAAATGGTCTTGTTCATGATGCAACCAGTGGTCTTCGTGGAGAAGAAGTTTCTGCATTGACTGCATTTGCTAAAGCAATTGAGTTGATGAAGTCAGCAATGACTAATAACTTCACTTCTACATCATCTCCTGGTAATGAGTATAAGGATCTGACAGTAACTCCTGGTGAAGCAGTTTATGGTGATGGTAACGGAGTAGTTGCTAACACTTCTGTTAATGCCTGTACTGATATTCAGAACATGGTGGATACGCTATATGCTATCGTTGATACAATCTTCGATGATGCAAATCTAGCAGCAAACAATGGTACTTTCCTACTCAGTTCTCTTCTACCTGCAGAAACGAGTTCCACAATTCTCCCTGATGGCGAGATCAAGTGTAAGCGTGACATTGGTCAATTTGTTGACGCTATTGCCCTTGATGTTCATGAAGCAGGTGGAAACGTATATACGAGAAAACTTGCACAAAATTACTTTGATGAGTCTGGAACTAACTGGGTTTCTAATGGTCTCCAAGGTGAAACTGCTGAGTCACTGACTGCATTTAACTTTGCAATCGGTGAGATGAAGAAAGCGATTACTAATCAGCTTTACTTCAAAGATTCTGGTCCTAATGGTATCACTCCTGGTGATGCTATCTTTGGTAACACCAACAACCCACAGGAAAACCTACAATCTGGTAACCCTGCTGCATGTGCTGACGTTCAGTCTGCTATTGACACATTGGGTGCTATTGTTATCACTGCTGTTACTGACGAGAATCTTTCACAACTTCCCGCAGAAACAATTTCTACCCAAGTCTCTACTGGTCATGCTAAGTGCAAGCGTGATGCTGGTATTATTGTTGATGGTTTGATTGATGACCTAGGAACTGATGGTAATGCTAACACCATTACTAACACTAAAGCATATTTTGACCGCTTCGGTAATCCAATTTCTAATGGTCTTCTAGGCGAAGAAGCAGAATCTGTCACTGCATTTGGTGCTATTGGTTATTGGGCAAAGAGAGCAGTTACCAACAGATTGTTTGCTAAAGATCTGACAATCTCTCCTGGACCTGCTATTGCTGGTGCTAATACTCCTGTAATTCCTTTTACTGGATCTGGCAATCTAGCAACATGTCAAGATGTTCAGGCAACTATTGATACATTGATCACGATTCTAACTGACGTTATTTCAGTCGGAAATCTTGACGATCTGGCATCTGTTAAAGTTACTGGTGTTCTTCCTTCCTTCAATTACAATAGAGCACTGGAAGAGTGGCAGGATAATTCAATTGTTGATCTAAGCAATCCTGACAACGTTCTCTATAAGTTTAACGCAGAAAAAGGTGGTTGTATCGTTCCTAGAGGTTGTTCTCTAATCGGTTATGACCTACGTCGTACAGTTGTTCGTCCTCTGTATGTTCCTGATCCTGCTGATACTACACAAGACAGAACTTGTATCTTCAACCTAACTGGTGGTTGTTATATCTGGCAGTTCACTATCAAAGATGGTGATCTTTCTGCACAATCTCCTCTGTATGATGCAACTGCAGGTGTCGGTAAAGTTTATAACAAGCGTGGTTCTACTCAACTAGCAATTCCTGAGTATTCTCACCATAAAATTTGCATCATGGAGTATGCAGATTCTAAAGATCTTGATAACTACTACGAAAAAGTAGGTAAGTCATTCCAGCAATTCCAACCAACTATCGATGATGGTGGACTAGAAGCACTGGTTCAAGAAAACAGAATCGTTGGTCCTCTATCTGATAGCAGAACTATCGAGAGTATTAAAGTTGAGGATTCCACTACATTCATCGGAACTGCTAACAGCACGGATCAACTAGTTAATGTATCTGATACCAGCAAACTCAACGTTGGTGCAACAGTTACATCTAGTGATGTAAGCGTAGTTATCAATCCTAACACTAGAATTGAATCTATCTCTGGTAACACAGTTACCCTGACTCAAGCAATTAGTGGTGCTGGTTCAGTTTCATTCGTTTCGCAATTCGGTTATTCAAACATTACCATTGTCACCAAGATTGATCATGGTTACTTTGAAGGTCAGTACGTTGCTATCATTAACTCTGGACTATCTGATGAAATCAACGGAACCTGGAAGGTTACCAAGATTGATCAGGTTAATCCTAAGGTATTTGAGTATGAAGTATACAATAATACCGCAGCATCACTTGGACTTGTATCTGGTCAAACTTATTTCTCTGGTGAAGTCGGTGGAGTCTCTACAAACGCGGTAGTTCTTGCGGAAATTGACTCTGTTGAGTCCGCATCTCCTTATGTGTTTAACTGCTCGATCCGCTCTACTTGGGGTCAATGCGGCATGTGGGCGGATGGATCTAAGGCGACTGGATTTAAGTCAATGGTCGTAGCTCAATATACTGGAGTTAGCCTTCAAAAAGATGATCGTGCGTTCATTCGTTACGACAGACTTACCAATACTTGGAACCAAGCATCACTTACTGACGCATTTGCTACCATTCCTTACCATACTAAGGGTGATGCATACTGGAAAGATGACTGGAGAAACTTCCACATCCGTGCTTCGGATGACTCTTTCGTTCAGTGCGTCTCGGTCTTTGCTGTTGGTTTCTTCGATCACTTCCTAATGGAAAGTGGTGGAGATATGTCCATCACGAACTCGAACTCTAACTTCGGTAATACATCACTTCACTCTGTTGGTTTCAAAGGATTCTCCTTCAACCAAGATAAGGGTGGATACATTACTGATATTATTCCACCTGGTACAATTAATGAGAGTACGACAATCATCAACCAGTGGTATACTTTAGATGTTAGTGCATCTAAGTCTAGAAACAACCATACTAAACTATACCTTGCTGGTGATGACGTTAATGATCCAGAATCCCGTCCAGCATCTTCCATTAATGGATATAGAATTGGTGCTAAAACAGGTGAGACACTAGCAGTTGATCTTTCTCGTTATCCTTCAGAACCTGCTGGTCCACTTGAGTTTACATCAAAAATTTCTCCAAGTGGATTTAAGTCTTGGACAGTTGGCATCGAAACTCTAACTCCTGCAAGCGCAGCAGTTGACAATTATGCACAAGATGCTGCTAACAGAATTGAAGATAACAAAGAACTGATTCAGAACGAATCTTATCAGTACATTGTTACTAAGTACCCAGAACTTCTTTCTAATCCAAACATTGTTATTGGTAAGTGCGAAAGAGACATCGGATATTTTGTTGATGCTGTTGTCAATGACTTGAGACTTGGTGGTAACATCAACTCTATTCAAGCAGCAGAAGGTTACTACATTCAAGGTCAACTCTCTTACATCTTTAATGAGTTGAACGAAACTTTGGATGCTCTTGATTATGTTAAGAGCATGATGATCGCAGCAATGCGTAATTTTGATTACCTAATTAGAGATTGTTCTCTAACTCCTAACTCGGCAATTGTCAATGTTGGAGACACATCTGGTCTTATCATTGGAATGAAGGTTAATGAGTACACACCTTCTTCCTTTACTAATGGTAAACTTAATGCTTCACCAACTGAAATTACAACTAACCTAGATGGTAATAGTTTCATTAAGCAAATTATTAGTGATACTCAAATTGAATTGGGTGTTCCTGGTGCTAGATTGAGTTTTGGATCTACAAGACCTGTACAATCTACAAGTCCTGGAACTACAAGTTCTTTCCTATACTTCACTCTTCCTCAAGGTTCATGGTCTGCGATCACTCCTACGACTGATCCAACAATCACTCAAGATAGCAGAGTTGATCCAATTTCTGGTGATCCACTGCCTGAGTGCTCTAACATTGCAACCACAATTGATGGTTACTTTGAGCAGATCTTCTTGGTACTTAACTCTGGTTATAGTGTACTGGGTGGTACTGAAGTTGATGCTTCTAATGCAATCACTGATAATGCACGTTTCATTGCTTCAGAAGCAGTTTTCAGAATTGCTAATGATCCCGCATATGCTGGAACAAAATTAGGTCAAGGTCTACTAGCATCTACTGGCGAAACAATCGAAGATGCTTGTATTGATGACGTTGAAACTGTACTTAACGAGATTGCATACAACATTAGATTTGGTGGTAATAACAAAGTATATGCAGCTGCTGAACTCTATATCACTAGCGCATCAGTTATTGGTGAGCAAACTGAATCTATTGCAGCATTTAATCTGGCGAGAGATCTTGCCATCAATGCGATGCGTCAAGAAACAATCACAGTTCAAGGTACACATGGTCTTACTCAAGTAATTGATAACACCATTATTCCTGACTATGATGCAAATGGCAACCTTGTAACACCTCCATGTGCTGGTATTGCAAACAACATTACTACTTTGACTGCACTAATTACCTCTGCTATTCAAGGTACATTGGTAGGTAGCATTACAATGCCTACATTTGCTTCTGTAACACGTGTTGAACCTAATACTAACCTATCTGGTCTATCTGCTCGCGCAACGCTATTCACGCTTGCTACAGGCACCTTTGCAGGCAATCCTAACCCACATGACCTTGAAACTGGTACTGCTGTTAGATTGATTCCTCGTGCAAAAGCAGGTCAAAATCCTGATAAGCGTGTTGTTAGACTACCTGATGGATTTAAGACGAATACAAAGTATTATGTTATTGCTCCTGGTAGAAATCTTTATCCAGAGAATTTCTCTCTATCTGCTACCGCAGTTTCTGTTACTGAAGCCGCTGGTACATCATTCACTGCTCCTAATACTACAAGAGCAACAGCAACAGGTCTCTATCGTTCATTAGTTGCACAACCTAAAGTTGCTGGAGATGGTACTGCATTAGCATCTGGTACTGGACTACGCTTTAACATTCAGGTTAATGCTGATGGTTCTCTACAACTTGGCGATGGCGTAAATCTTGATGGAATCGCTAATGGTGGTTCTAGATATCAAAATGGAGACGTTGTTGTTATTAGTGATGGTCAACTAGGTGGAACTGGTGCTCCTGACATCGAGATTGAAATCACTGCAGTATCCACAGCAGAATATCCTGGTGTATTCGATGGAACTGAGACTAACAAGATGATGCTTGCTACATCTCCTGAGAATGCAGCAGCAGGTATCTACATGTACTCTCCTGAGACTGACTCAGTTGATCCTGATGTTGAGATCTACATTGAGCAGTATGTACTAGATGGCAACTATGATCTTCATAAGTACAAGTCCAATGTTGTTGGTGCATCTGAGATTGAGACAAACGTTGCTCATATCTTTGACGTTCCTGCTTCTAATACAACTTCACAGCAAGTATTTGTCAGAATTGCTACTGACATTGCGGGATCTACTCTACCTCAACTGAGTGGTTCTGCTGCTTCAATTAACACTAACACCTTATACTTTGTACGTTACGTTTCCAACAAACGTGTTACTCTTCATGAAACAGCAGCTGATGCTGAGTCTGGTGACAGAGCACTGACGTTTGTTTCTGGAACAGGTAATAATTTCTATCTCTATGCTAATAAGCGTCCATCACCTCTAGTCTTTGACCCTGAGTTTACAACAACAGGAAACAATAGTGGTTTGTGGTATCTTAATGTTGAAGATGAGTCAAATTCTGGTAATAGTGGCACATATAATCGCTATAGTATTCTTTCGAGATTCCATGGTGGTGTAGAACTGGTCAATGATTTCCAAACTAAGACTGATCCTACACTTGATACTCGTTATCTTCGTGTTGAAGATGAAAGAGGTAAGGAAGATCGTGTTTATAGAATGCGTTATGTTGTTCCTTCCTACTTGGAGACAGTACGTGATCCCCTTAATGGTTTCGTTATCAAATGTAGAACTGATGACAAACGTCGCTTAGTTCCACAAAGAGTATTGCTGAAGCCTATTCCTGGTAACCCAAATAATGTTGCATCGTTCTTTAACCCCACCAATGCTGGTGAGCAAATTGGTCTAAACAAGTCAGAATTGATTGCTGATCAAGTAAGAACAATTGATCCATCTGTTGTTGATCTACTACCAGAACAGCAAAATCTTTACGATCCATATCTAGAACCGAAGGTAATTGAATTTGATTCTAAGATTTCTGCTACGATTCAATCTGCACGTAAAGTTCAACCCATTCTAGGATCCAGTGATGAGTTCCTAGAGGTAACACTCTTTGATCACACGATCGTTAATCAGTCTGTTAAGAACGAGATCTTCACAGTTGTTCGTTGTAACTTCCTGCAAGGTGGATTCTTCACTGCTAATGCAACTCAAAGTAATGATGCTAATAAGATTACGTGGGAGACAGTAGGTGGCGGCACAGTACAAGGTGAAGCATATCTACAATCATACATTAATGATATTGAAACTTCTCAAGCAGTTTTAGTCTTGAAAGGTGTTGTTGGCGAACTAGATTTCATTGCAGGTAATGTAGTTCTGTTCAAGCAAGGTGCAGTTCAAATTCAACTCGTCGAGACTCCTAACTCGTTCGGTGATATTGCAAGACTAGACAAAGCAAAACGTGACAACTACCTCTATAGAGTAGAAGGAGCAAACGTTTATACTATTGCTCCTGGTGATATTGTTACTGATGATACTGGTCAGAATGCATACTTTGTCGCAACAATTGAAGACCAAGGAAACTTTGATGATTCCTTCTACATCTTTGATATTAATACGTTGCAAGAGCGTATTGCAAACCAACAGGATGGTATCTACTACCTAACCTGCTTGCGTGGTAATATCTCTCCGTTCCCACAAGGATCTGGTGTTGGTGAGAACTTCAGAAACTTTAAGTTCTCTCAACCTATTTCTCAGTTGTATCCTATCAACTACAAGAACGACCCATTGTGGTTCCAAGTTGATGGTGGTACAGGTGTTAGAGATACTTCTATTGTTGATGTTCCTGCTACAATTTCTGCTGCTGACAACTATGTACATGGTTTGGTAACAGTTAACGATGCTAAGGGTAGTGAAACGAAAGAGATGATTACCGATGCAATCTCTAACTCTTTCCTAAATCGATTTACTTACACCAATGTAACAACAGATAGTAATGGAAACATTATTGATAACAGAATTCAAGGACAAGAAGGTAATGCAACTTCTGGTTCTGAAGATAGATTGATTCCAATCTCTGGAGACTCGCAGTTCCCAACAGAACGTAAACTTTACGTCGAACTTCGTAGACCATCTATTGCTAGATCTGGTAACCACACATTTGAGTATCTTGGATTCGGTCCTGGTAACTATTCAACTGGTTTCCCACTTCGCCAAGAAGTTGTTCTTACTGATAAGCAAGACTTCTACGCTCAGGCAAAACGTGAAGATGGTGGTATCGTCTTCTACACAGGTCTAAACTCTAACGGCGACCTCTATATTGGTAACAAGAAAGTCAACGCTATCACTGGCGAAGAGACATTCCTTGAATCTGCTTCATTGATTGATTCTGAGGATGATGATGAGAACATCGGAACGCTTGTTACGACATTCGATTCTCCAGTAACGTTTAATTCTACAATTGTAGTTGCTGGCAAGTCCTCATTGAACGGACCTGTTGAGATCAATGTTGAAGCATCTGAAGGCGATGCACTTAGAGTACTCTCTAATATTTCTGCTGATGAAGATCAAACATTGTTTGCTGGTTCTTGGAGAACTCAATCAGATGGTGATATCTTACTCTCTGGTAACAAGATTAGATCCGCTGTATTTGTTCTAAATGCTCGTCCAAAACCATCTGCTCAGTATGGTCAGTCCTACACTTGGAGAACTAACTATCTTGGTTCTGAACCATCTAACCTTACACCTTGGCAGGATGAAGATACTGCATTCTATGGAACTCAGGTTGTTGAGTATGGTGCCAACCTACTGAAAGATCCTGCCGCTGGCGATCTTCTATACAAAGGTAGCTATGTTGGAGAGTCTGGTTCACTTGGTTGGATTCTTGCTAATAAATTCACTAGTTTTGCTGCTAAAATCTTTAGAATTACTGCAGATGGAACAAAGAATCTAACAGTTGAGTTTGCTGCAACCTTTACTAACGAGAATGTCAAGATTCTGCAAGATTCTCAGATTAGAATCATTAACTTCTCTAACAACGTTCTTAATGGTGACTGGGAAGTTGTTGATGGTACTTGGTCTGAAACAGGTGTTACATTCCAATTCCAGATTTCAACTGAGATTGGTGCTGGTACTATCTACACTGCTACAGATTGGGCTGGTGGAGACATTCAAGTTTCTTCCAAGCAATGGAAAGAACAAGGTGTTCTTGGTGCTGAAACAATCAGAACTTACACAGATGAGCGTGGAGATTACAGACTCGGTGTTAACACAGTTGCAAGAACTGCTTTTGATGCAGTTCTCTCTAACAATGTTAACGAGTTCACCACTCCTCGCGCAAACCTTGATGTTGTAGGTACTGCATTCATCTCTGGTAAAACTTTAGTCTCATACGATGTCAATGGTGTTGTACAAGAGAACCGCTACGATAACGTTGGTCAAGATTCTGGTGGAAACACCATAGTCAACATTAATGGTCTTGGTAATCTTAATAGTGATCAGCGTGAAGGTCTAACAGGTGCTCTACTTACCCAGAAGGGATTCATTCCTCAGGATAATGCACTGCTAGTCGGTGGTGATAGTAATAACCTTGATCAACCTGCAACTCTACGTGTTGCAACCAGTGATGATTTAACTCCTGGCACTACTTACACTGCTGGTGGTAGAGTTGGTATTAATACTGCTCTTGGTGTTACTCCTGAAAGAGAACTAGATCGTAACTTGGTTGTTGTTGGTGATGGTAGAATCACTGGTAATTTCTTGATCTCCGATGACATCAGTGTCGATGGTGGTGATATTAACACTACATCACAAGCATTTAATCTAATTAATAACAATGCTACAATCCTGAACTTTGCTGGTGATGCACAACTGATTGATATGTTCAGTAATACCAGTAATGATCAAACGATCACTATTGGTGCTAATGCTGACTTCCAAACAGTAAGAATTGGTACGAACGTACCTAGATCAATCTTCAGTGTTCATGCTCTATCAGAAAATGCATTTGTAGACATTGCAACAGTTGCTGATGATGCTGATAAGGATTCTCAAGTCTTCATCGGTGGTGCATGGGGAAATGCAGACTCCAAGGTTGTTCTAGGATCTGCACAAACTATCACTGGTGGTACATTAGAGGTTGGCAGTAAAGTTGCTGCTGGTACTGGTGAAGCAAGAATCTTCACTCAAACTGGTAAAGCAAGACTATTTGATGATGATAGAACGCAACAAGTTGAAGCGTTTACTAAAGCAAATAAGATTACAATTGCATCTCTTGGTGGTACAACTACCATTAGAAACTCCCTGAAAGTTCAAGCATCTGCAACAGTTGATTCCAGTATTATCCTTGATGGTGGTACAACTGCAGGTATCATTGAAATTGTAAGAGAAAGATTCTCTACTCCTATTAGTCTTCACAACCTAGGATCCCTTGATACTCCTAACATTGACTTCTACAAGTATAAGAGTACTGGTAGAGTAATTGATACTCCTGGTGTAAGACTTTGGGGTGGTAGTCAGGACATTGCTGGTGGTGGTAGAATCTCTGGATTTGATAACCTACAAGCACCTGATCCTTCTAACTTGCGTGTTTCTGGACAATATGCGTTTAGATTCGCTACTGGTGGTAGTGGTAGTGGTGCTGCATTCGATATTTCGGTTGCATTTGATGGAACAGTATCAGTAGAGGTTGTTTCAACTGGTACTGGATATGCTGATAATCAGCAACTAACGATTGCCGACTCCTTAATTGGTGGCGGTGGTGCTCCAGATATTACTCTGGATATTAATGGAGTTACTGATTCTAGTGATGTATTCATCCTACCAATCAGTACACCTGGAGCTGGCGACTTTGATATCGGTGATCTAATTCTTCTTGATCGTGGTAACTCTGCATCTCCTAACAACATTATTGTTACTGGTGGCGGTTCTATTACAGGTCTGCGTGATCAAGCAAAGTCTGAGATCATGCGTGTTGTTGGATTAGATAACGTAACTAATCCTAGTGATGGTCAAGGATTCAGAATCTCTGTTACAAGAGCAGAAGAAGGTACTGGTGATCCTACAACACAAACTTCTCTGGGTCGTTCTGGTTGGATCGATCACCCTGATGGCACAGTAATTGCTAAACTTGATAAGCAACCTGCTGCATCCTTCATTACTGGTAAGGATATTGGATCACCTGGTCAACCAACAGTACCAGATGGCATTATTGACGAACCTAGATCAGGTATTGATAGCTCTACTGCTAATGTAAGAATTGGTGTTGCTGAGTTTGGTGGCGTTCTAACTACTCTTGACTTATTGAGACTAGATGGCGCTGAAATTGTTGGTATTGCTGATGTTATTAGCACCGATGTTCAAGCATTGATTGTTAACGATGGTGGATCACCTGCGGTAGAAAACTTTAGAGTTAACTCTACTACTGGTGACACTACTATTGCAGGTAATGTTGGTATTGGACTTGGATTCAATCAGTTTACTATCAATGGTGCAAATGGTAACACTAATATCAATGGCACTACGACTATTGAAAATACACTGACACTAAATGGATCTACGATTGTTAACCAGCAATTCTTTACCATCACCAATGGCGGTCCTTCTTTCCAGAACGATGGTGTTACAGTTGCTACTCCGCTAAGAACTACATTTGAAATCGATACTGCTAATGGCAATGTAACGATGAACGGGGGTAACCTTAACATCTATGCTGTTGATGGTACAACTGAACGTTTAACCCTTACAGGTGCAGGCGATCTTACAGTTTATGGTTCTCTATCTGCTGAAGGTGATGGACTATCTAAATTCGGTGGTCCTGTTCAAATTGCTGGTGACCTAACAGTCAATGGTGGAGACTTCGTTGTTAATCAAAATGGTAATGAAGTCTTTGCAGTTGACGATGACGGATCCCTCAATATTGCTGGAATTTCTAACTACATCTCACCTACTGGTGGTATGAAGTGGGTTGTTGCTAATACTAGCATTATCAATGCTGATGCAAATGTCAATTACTTTGTTGATGTCTCTGGTACAACACTATTCAAGTTACCTGTTAATGCTCAAATGGGCGACATGGTTCGCATTATAGATATTAGTGGTATCCTATCTTACGATAAGTCTTTGGTTGTTAGAGCACAATCTCTAGTCAATGTTCAAGGATCTCAAAGTAATACAGGCACTACCGTAACAGGAAACACTCTTGGCGAAAACTTCTCACTAACACATAACGGCGGTGAATTGGTTGTTCAAACTCCAAATGCTGCATTTGGTCTTGTGTTCTGTGGTGAGGTTGATGCCGATGGTAACGGAGGCGCTAACCCCAATAAAGCAGGTTGGTATCTAATGGACGTATAAGGAATGTCATTCTATCAGGAAATAAGAACTGCCAAAGCAGCTGCTATTGGTACAATCATGCCATGGACAGGGGGTATCTCAAGTATCCCCAATGGGTGGATTCCTTGTGATGGATCACAGATTAGTGCAGGTGATTTTCCTTTGCTGTCTAGAGCAATTGGAGATACATATAATCTATCAACAGCAGTAACTGAAGGTCTAATTGAAAATTTTGCTGGAACTGCAGCAGTACAAGCAGGAAGAATACCTGGAACATACATCTATTCACCTTTAGATGGTAGTGGGGGTGGAGCTAACTTTGCTATCATTGTAGGCGATGCTGGCACCCAATCAGGCAATGCTCCTAATGGTGTAGGTGGTACAGTTACATTCCAACTTTTAGCACCAGGTGTTAATTATGTTGTTGGTGATGTATTAAGTATTCCTGGAGGTAACTCTGGTAATGGTTCTGATATGTCTGTTGCTGTTCAGTCAATTAAGCAGGGATCTGTTTCTACTTTTGGTGGAGAGTTTCCGAATTATGCTGGCGAAATTGTTCTTCCAAATCTTTTAAACAGACCATTGGTTGATGTTCAAGAAGATTATTTTGGTCCTGGTACTCCTACAGGCAGAGCATTTGACCAAGAGTCGGATGCATTTACACAAATTACACCATATATTGGAGCAAATAGCGACACTGGTGTGCCCACATCTTTTAATGATGTTGCAACCGATGTTGTATTTGAATTAAACGAAAGAAATACAACACCTGGATCTGGTGGTGGAGTAGATTATTACTATGGTGGTAAGTTACAGGGTAATATAGTCATTCCTGGATCAGGTGAAGGTAGTAAAGTTATGTTCTTTGGACCTAGAAAATTGGGTAGAGGACATATTAAGGGACATGGGCATGGTGGTAGATATGATACTATTAAAGTTAATCCTACTACACAACCTGGAGAAGGTGTTATTCCATGGTCATCTTTGAACTTTAACTTTACTGCAGAAGTTCAAACTAGTGATAGTGATATTTTTATTACAAATGATAATGAATTTGATCTAGAGTATACTATGGGAGACTACAATAGAGGCAGATCTGGTCTTGGTGGTGGACAACCAGGCAGAACGCTTGCTATCATTAATGCAGAAAGTCCACCAGTTAACTGGACACCAAAGCAGGTTACTTATACTCCCATTCAAGCAGAGCTTAATCAACCACTAAACCACAGAACATTTAATGAAGGTGTTGGTTTGAAGAAGGGTGCTCTGTCTGGTGGTATCTTTGGTTTTAATAAAGGTCCTGGAGAAAAAAGAGATGTTGATTATGGTATCGGTGGAATTCCTATTGCAAATATAGGGTCAGGTCTTACAAACTGGTATCCTGATCTTCTAGAATATGCTGGAACGTCAGATTCTGGACTATCTGCGCCTTCTGCATTCGATACTTATGATACATTTAATAGTAATCCTGGTTGGGATTTTGGAGTAAAAAGTCCATCAACAGCAACACAGGATCAAATTCTTGCTCATACCCATGATGAATTTGATGTTAACTTTGATAGAGCAGGAATGAGACCAGAAAATAGTATCAATGTGTATGTTACTGCTCCTAATGATAATTTAAACCTAGATAATTCTAGAAATGTTGGTGTTTTCCAAATAAACCTCAACACGACACAACCAGGCATGACATGTGTCTACGTAATCCGAGCATATTAAAATGGCATTTAATACCAATAATAACTACTCTCAAATTAAAGCACATTTTGGTGGATTTATTGGATCTATCCAAACTCATGCAACATCGTCACTTGGTAGTGTAAATGATCCAAATTTTACATCGTTTCAGGAAATTATTCCCGCAGGATTTTTGAAGTGTGATGGGTCAATTCAAAATGCTCAAAAATATCTTGCCTTAAGTAAGGTATTAGGTGTAGGTAGTGAATCTAAATTTAAAAAACTAAATGTTGATCTTAGAGAACCAGATGAAGAAACTGGAGATCTAGGACAATTTCAATTACCTGACTTAGGATCAAAAGTTATTATTCCTAGCAGAAGTGTTGGTGATTATCTTTCAACAACTGTTGGTGATACAGATGAATATAGAGTAGGACCAGCAGCAGAAGTTATTTGTAATGAAGGAACTCAACTAACATGTGACTTTATTGGTAGTTTTGAAGGAGTTCCTGTTTCAACTAATTATGATTTTAAATCTAGTCCCAAATATCAATTTGAAACTACATCAACAGAACAATTCCTTGATATCGAAAACTTTCAAGGACATGCTCATGATGCTGATGTAGGATATCTAAACTATACTACATCTCATATTGTTGGTGGTGATGGTAAAGATGATGGACAAGATATTGGTAACTCAGGTTCTGGTAATGTTCTAGACGTTTCAAATTCAAATACGTCGGCATTATCATCGCACACACATAAAATTGCCAAACCAACACTTTACACTCAAAATTTTCAATATCAGCATACTGTATTTCCAATCCCTGCTGATAATGTGAATACTGTATTAAATATTTCCACAGAAAGAATCACTAAGTTGGATGATGTGGTTACTCCATTCATTATTGTTAGTTACATTATTAAAATTTGAGGAGGTTGAGATATGGTAGTTCCAAGGACACAATGTATATCAATTATTGACGAATCGGTTGGTAATCAGGCAAGAAATAATTATAATAGTTTTCCACCACCAGCACCTTATCCACAAAGTGTAAGTAGCAGCGCACAGGCGATTGCTAACGATTGGACCAGATTTAGAGATTTATATCCCAACAATAGTGGTACTGGTAGAGAGTTTTGGTTACTACAACCAGGACGAACTCAGTCTCAACTATTAAGACCAACCAGTTATATTAATGACTCATTAACTCATACTGTTACAGTTGCTAGAGATAACGGCAACGTTGCTTCAAGATCAGATTGGTTTGCTATTTGTAATCTAGGAAGTCAACCACCAGGTTCTTATGTATCCTTGTGGCTAGACGTTTCGGGTTCGATGAGAAAATCTACTGTACTAGCGTCGTACAACTATTTTATTGAACGATGTGCAGCAGAAGGTATTAATGTTGTTTATGAAGAGAGTGATCAAGGTGAAAGATGGTCTGCAGATCAGGCAGTTGATTTTCCTCCATCGGCATCATTCTCTACAGATCCCAATCATCAGACTAACTTTAATGAGCAAAGTGGTGTTACTATTCCATATAATGGAACTGCAGTACTATCGTGGATTGTATTTGGAGACACTACATCAGCAAATATATTACCAGATGTAGGAGTAGTTTCTGATCCATCAGGTACTATTACTGTTAATCCAACATCATCAACAAATTATACTTTAACTGTTGTTGGTCCTGCTGGTACTACGACACGACAAGTCACTGTTACGGTATTACCTCCACCTCCACCAACAGTTACGTTTACAATTACTCCTAATAACTATATTGACCCTGGTTCTGCCACGTTAAGTTGGGATGTTACTGGTGTTAATGTTGATTTTCTATCAATTAATAATGGAATTGGTAATGTTTTACCACTTGGATTAAATGGTAGTATAGTAGTTAATCCGAGTGTATCACGTACTTACACTATAACTGCAAAAAATTTCGGTGGTGCATTAGGATCTACAACTACAAAAAGTGTAGATCTAACTGTTTATGAACCGACAGTTGCTACTATTTTTATTAATCCTAACCCAATTACAGTCGGTCAAACTCCAACTTTGTCTTGGGTTGTTAGTGGTGATGCTGATACAGCAACTATTAATCAAGGTATTGGTGCTGTACTACTGACATCAAATACTCCTGTTAGTCCATCTACATCAACTACATATACTATTACTGCTAGTGGTCCTGGAGGTACTGATACTGCTAGTGTAACAGCTAATGTTTGTCAAATACCTCAAATTAGTGCCAATTTCCCAGCTAATATAGATTATGGGGAACAATTTAATGTAGATATTACATATGCTGCAGCACCAACTGTTCAAGTAACAGCATTGATGACTTATACTGATGGTAGTGTTGCTAATGTTGTATTTGACTTGGCAGGCAATGATAGTGACAAAAATATTACACAAAAAACTGAAACATTTAATTCATCCATTGTATATACTGATTTTGGACCTGAGTTTATTTCATATAGTTTATCAGCACAGGGATGTGGTGGAACAACTAATGTAAATGTTACTCCAACATTAACTATTGAAATTGATGAGTTACCTGATAATATTACTATACCAGATAGTTTAGAACAAATACCATCTGATGACGTAGAAGCACCAGAAATTGATATTGTTCTCAGTGACCCCATTGTTGTCACGGATATTGATATTCCTGTTGAAATTAGATCAGACAAACCAATTCAAGTTAGGTTTGACGATGCTGATCCTCTAATTGAAGCAAATTGGAAAGATGTAAGAAGTAGGGACGTTTAATGAGTTCATCACCTGTTAGTTACAACATACCATTTGGGGGTCAATCAGGAACAATTCCTGGTGGTGCTCAAAATATTTCTTTAAGTATTGCAGCAGGATCAGGAGGTTCTGGAGGTTTTGACTCTGGTGGTCCTGGTGGCGGTGGAGGTAATGGTAGATCTGGTAATTTTAATATTCCAACATCAAATAGCAATAGATCTTTTCTTGGTAGATGGGGTGCTAGAGGTAGTAATGGTCCTGGTGGATCTGGTGCTGCTGTTGGTGGTCCTGGCGGAAATATTGCTGGTGGAAGTGGCAAAGGTGGCAAAGGTGGTGATGATGGAACTAGTGGATGGTCTGGTTGTGGAGCAGGTGGGGGAGCAGCATCTGTATTTTATTTGGGTGGAAATATTGTAGTTACCGCTGGAGGCGGTGGCGGTGGTGGAGGTGGATCCTACTCATGTGGTGGTGCTCAACGTCCTGGTGGCACTGGCGGCACTGGTGGTGGGTTTTCATCTGGTGGTGTTGGTTTATCTAATGGTGGCGGCGGCGGTTCTCCTGGTGGTGGAGACGGCGGAGGCGGAGGCGGTGGAGGCGGCGGTTCTTCAGGCGGCGGTGGAGGCGGTCAAGGTGTTGATTGTAACTATGGCGGCGGTGGAGGAGGCGGTGGAACTTCCAGATACAACAGCAGTAAAGTTAGTTTTGTTAATCAGTCAACCAATAGTGGTAATGGTAGCATGACGCTATCATTCACAGTCACAATTGCCGAGATCACTTCATTTACTATATCACCTAATACTATAATTGCTGGACAATCTGCCACATTGTCGTGGAGTACTGCTGACTCTACATCAAGAAGTATCAATCAAGGTATTGGTTCTGTTGGTGTTTCTGGTTCAACTACAATTAGTCCTGGTAGTTCTAGAACTTATACAATGACTGCAATTGGATTAGCAGGTAATGATACAGCAGATGCTAGCATTACAGTTTATCCACCAACAATTGCTACCATTTCTGCATCCCCTAACTCAATAATTGTTGGACAAAATTCTACATTGAATTGGGTTGTTTCTGGTGCTGGTGGCACCACAGCATCTATTAATCAAGGTATTGGTGCTGTTGTTTTAACATCAAATACTTCAGTTTCACCATCAACCAGCACTACGTACACAATTAGTGCTAGTGGTCTTGGTGGTACTGATAGTGATAGTGTAACAATTTCAGTATATCAATTACCAGAAATTAGTTATAATGTTCCAACTAATATAGATTATGGAGATACTTTAGAATTTCCAGTAACATATAGATACGCTAGTGGTGGTGTCAATGGAACTATTACATATACTATGAGAAATTCCACTACTGGTTTGAACGAAACTCAAGTACAAAATGTATTTTTATCTGGAACTAGTTCGGATGAATCAGGTGCAGAGAAAACAGGTAATGTTGTTGCTAATATTCCATATGGTTTACATGGTGTATTTGCTATAGATATTTCTTTGTCTTCCAATGGTGCGGGAGGAGTTACAAATCAATTAGAAACTATAAATGTTAATGTTGATGAATTACCCGATAATATTACTCTACCAAATAGTTTAGAACAAATACCATCAGATGATGTAGAAGCACCTGATTTTGATATTGTTCTCAGTGATCCTATTATTGTAAGTGATATTGATGTTGCTGTTGAAATTAAATCAAACAAACCAATACAAGTTAGGTTTGATGACGATGATCCATTAATAAACTCCAATTGGTACGACGTGCGTCCTAACTAATGACACAAGATTTTAATTTTAGTAGTAGATCCAACGGCGGTCCTAAATTTTATGAGCCGAATTGGTCTCAGTTCATGAACAAATGGAATGTTGGGGGTAGGGATGCCAGTGGTACTCCTGGTCCTAATAGGACATATTCATGGACTATCACTTTTAATAATTATGGTAGACAACGATTCTATGCTAATTGTGATGATAATGGAGGGATTTATATTAATGGCAACTATGAAATGGGAATGGGTGGATTTGGAAATCCAAATTCTAGTCCAGACATTGGAAGTTTAGTCACTACCACAAATTATTATGGACCAGGCACATATACTCTTAGTGCTAATGCTAATAATAGTGGTGGTGGACCTTGGGGCATCGCAATTAAGTGGCAAGGATTTCTTCCACCACCACTTGTTTATGGATGTACAGATTCCCGTGCTTCAAACTATAATCCAAACGCAGATGTTAATAATGGAACTTGTGTATATCCCACACCATCTAATACTCTTACTATAACTCCTAATGTTATAATTGCGGGTGCGAATGCTACTCTAGCATGGTCTGTCAGTGGTTCTACATCACAAACTTTGACAGGTTCTGGTAGTGTTGCGTCTAGTGGGTCTTTAACAAAATCTCCTACTAATAGTACAACTTATACGTTAGTTTCGAGTTATTATGGTATCACCAGCAGAACTACTGATGTAACTATAACTGTATATCAACCAGTAGTTGCTCAATTTACAGGTGTATCTTCAAACCCTATTATTGTTGGACAATCAACAACTCTAACTTGGGTAGTATCAGGTTCTGCTAATACTCCTGCTACTATTAATCAAGGTATTGGTGCTGTATTGTTTAGTAGCAATAAATCTGTATCTCCATCTAGTACAACCACATATACTTTATCTGCCAGCGGACCTGGTGGTAGTGATAGTGATTCTGTGACTATCGTAGTAAATCAACTACCAGAAATTAGTTATAATGTTCCAACTAATATAGATTATGGAGCAAGCGTAGGGTTTGTAGTGACATATAGGTATGCAACAGGTGGAGTCAATGGTACAGCAGTTTATAGTGTTAGAAATCCTACTACTGGTAGTTTTATTACTGTTTCACAAAATATTAGTTTACCTGGAACAACATCTGATCAAAGTGGTAGTGCCATTACAGGTACCGTTAATTTAAGTATTCCTTGGACAGTACAAGGTGTATTTGGTATAGAAATTTCTTTAGCTGCTTCTGGTGGCGGTGGTACTACCAACGTATCGAACTCTATAGATGTCAGTATTGATGAACTACCTGACTCTATTACTATTGACCCTAGTCTAAATCAAGTTCCAACAGATAATGTATTGGCACCTGATCAAGAGTCAGTACTGAGTGACCCTATTATTGTTGATGATATTGATGTTGCTGTAGAAATTAGATCGAACAAACCAATTAAAGTTAAATTTGACGATGCTGATCCTCTAATTGAAGCAAATTGGAATGATGTCAGACAATCACCCTAAATACAATACGGGATAAAGTATAAGTTCGCATGGCGTATCAGTTTAGTGCTACCCCACTATATGTTGAGGAAGGTCAGTCCATCCAGTTTAGGTATGAGGCACCTCCTAGTTACTCGGAAGTTACTAATGTAACTATTGATATTGGTGAGCTCACTATTACTTGGGTTATTGAAACCAAGTTAGAAGATTTTGCTCCAGATCCATTCTTTCTACAGAATATAGATGAAGCAGAAAGTGATGTCATGTATACATATGCACAAACTGCGTTTCCTGATGATGGCGTTGCATATACTGGATTAACTCCTGGAGAACCAGATCCTCTTCGTAGTGGTGAAGAAGTTATTACTATTACTGGTTTAGATCCTGGAACTGAAGCACCATTATCAGTCACATCTAACGTATTAGATCCTAATGACTACGCTTATCGTGTTAATCAATATCTCACAGCAACTAGTTCATATGGTGCTTGGGGTCCATGGACAAGAGCAATTAACCAGACTATTTCTAACCTTGACAGAATTCAAGTTAGACTAAGAGCTTCTTCGGCACCATCTGATACCAAAAATGTTAACGTTGTTGTTGGTACTGGTTCTGCTGAATGGGAAATCACTACAGGTGCTATTCCTATCAACACTCCAAATCCTGCACCTAATTTCGGTAGTTTAAATAACCAAGAGTTGAATGCTCTTGTCTATAGCGACAGACCTCAGATTTTAGGGTTGACAACTCAAGCACTTATGACTGTTGATAATGGTGCTGAAATTGCTGTCTCTAATTTCAATACAACATTTACAAATGCTGATGGTTTTGAAGTTTTATCTAATATTATTGGTACATGGGGCAATAATAAAACAGTTCAGAATGGTCAATATGTTCAATTAAGAGGAACTAGTTCTGGAAGTGAGTTCTCGCCAAAGAATTTTAGTGTAACTATTGGTGATGGAAATGGTATTTCTGGATGGATAGTGACGACAGGTGCTGGTCTTGATGAAAATCCTGATAGTTTTGTCTTCCAAAATCTCGTCGAACAGATTCCTGGTAATGTTAATTATAGATCAACTGTTCAATCTGGATCGGCATCTAGTGGCAAAGCATTAATTGCTGGTCTAACTCCTGGTATATTTGTTCCTGTTTCTTTGAGGAGTGGTGACACTACATCTACAGCAAATCCGAGAATTAGTGTTAATGGTGGATCATCTGGTATTATTAGTAACATTCAAGTTCAAAATGGTGATATTATTGAATTAGTTCTTGATGGTAGTAATGATATTAGTAATCCCTTGCTTCCTGGTCAAGGATCAACAAAAATGGGTATTAATGTTGGTGATAGATTTGTCCCAACATGGTCTATTACTAATTGGACTGGTCCTGATACTAGTCCATCTTTTACTCCAATCAATCAAGTTTTAAATAGGACTCCTGGTGGAGCGAGTGTGATCGGACCTATAGGCTTGACAAATTTCAACTTACCGATTACAATATCAGCATCCAGTCTAGTTGCCTATAATGAGTTTAATTTTGCTACAGGCGAAAACATCGGTAACGTATTGTTCTCTCTTAATGGGGACACACCAGCACCTGGACCTCGTACATTGAGTCCTGATCCTGGTAATAATCCAGTATTTGTAACGATTATTTACCAACAACCAGGTAATGCTAATTTAGATCCAGTTGTAGGACTATCTCATTATGGTGTAGCAGATATTAGTTTTGGAACTGCAGCGCCATTTACACTTAGATCTGTAAACTATGCAGTAAAACCAGTTCCTCCATCATATCTTGGTGTTTGGTATTCCGAGAAGAATGCATTCTTTGCTGAAGAAGCATGGGAAGCAGTATCTAATTCAGATCCTGCAAATGCCAAGAGTTTTTATAGACAACCCAAGCTTGATGGTTATGCTATTGGTACTGTATTACCTGTACCTAGAGAAACTATTGCTGATGATGGTAACTTTGGTTATGGTGATATCGACATTAGATTCCCTGGATTCCTTGAATGTGATGGAACTTCAGTAGCAGCAGCAGAGTATCCTTGGTTATGGGAATCAATTGGTAACACCTATGGCGGAAATGCAACCTATATTAGTGCATCAAAAACATACTCTGGTAATTTCAACTTACCCGACTATCGTAATGTTAGAATGGTAGGACCTGGTAGAGTAGACTTTAATAAAGGATCATCTCCATCTGTTCCTGTTACTTCTGCTGGTGGTAGTGCAGAACTTCCTGGTTCTACTGGTGGTTGGTGGTATTTTGATGATGTAGATGTTTCTGCTGCCCCTGATCCCTTAGAACAGGTTATTGCACCAGCTGGACAGACTAGTGGAACAGAATCTTCGTTCTATACATTAGGAACACCAAGAACATTTGGTACAGAATTAGTAACTACTGAAGTTGACTTTACTGTTACAGGTAATGTTAATGCTAATGTTGGTCCTGTGACTAGTGTTTCTGTTCGTCCACCACAACATGAACACCAATTTATTACTGGTCAACCAGAAGATCCTGATGGTGATCCTGTTATTCCATGGAATATTTACGCATATCTACGTACTGCGAGTGAGGGATCACAAAGTTGGAGTGGTCAAAATGATAGTAAGGATGACGCAGTTGATGATGGTTACTGGGAAGATGCAAATTTCTGGAACTATGCTGATGCAGACAGAGAATTTAGTAGAGCAGGTCGTGGTTCTTTAGAAGATGTATTGCCTGGATCTGGTAGTACAACAGTTGCTTTCGGTAACTATTGGGGAACTCCTGCTGGTGATCTGCAGTCTGAAGCAAATAGTGATGGTAAGGGTGGTTCATTCTCACCTGATAGATTTGCTGCTATTGGTGCATTCACTCAAGATGCTGGTGTCATTGATACAACTGAAGGAAGAGCAAGAATTAAAAACTATCTATCCATCTACACAGGAACATTGACTCACGCACACTTGTTGGGTACTGATCCTGTATTAGATCCACAAAATGATTATACTTATGGTAATGTAAATGGCGATGCAGTTGCATATAGATCTGGTCTTGCTACGTTTAATTCCACATTTGACTTACAATTTAGTCAAAGCGACGTTCAAATTGAACTTAATCCAGCAACGTTTAGTTGGAATAACTCAACCAAACCAATTCCTCAAGCAAAAATGAATCCACAAAGGAAGGTTCCTATCCTAGCACCCTTCCATAAAATCAAATATATAATAAAGGCATACTGAGTTTTAAATAATGGTATCTAATACATTATCCAAGAAGGTCCAAGAATGGAGACCTTTAGAATTAATGATGAATGAGCAGATTACAAAAGCATCCTTTGATGACTTTATTGGAGTTTGGGACAATTTTGTACCTGAACCATTTTGTGATAAATGTATTGCATGGTTTGAGCATGTGATGAATGGCAATAGTTCAGGTGTTGATTTTGAGGAACTAGAAAGAGATTTTGGATCAAAAACTGATACCGAATATGTAGATGAATTTAAAATGGATGGTCACATCCAATATGGTAGTAATTTGTATAGAAAAGATCTTTCACTTCTAGCAAATTATTGCAATGATGGACTAAGTTACCAAGTTAATCAGTTTCTGAAGTCTTGTCTCAAGCATTATATCAGTGAGTACGGACAATTAAAAAATGTTCCTATGCTTTCAAGTGATATTAAAATGCAGAAGACACTACCTCAAGGTGGATATCATCAATGGCATTATGAAAACTCTGCTGCATCACATGCACAAAGAGAAGTTGTGTGGATGATTTATCTCAATGATGTAGATCCAGAGGCAGGTGGTGAGACTGAGTTTTTGTATCAAGGTAGAAGAATTAGACCAACAAAAGGCACAGTTGTATTCTTCCCTGCTGGCATGACACATGTCCATAAAGGAAATACCCTTCTTAAAGATGATAAATATCTTTTGACAGGATGGTATATTAAAACGCACCTAGCATGACCTCAACAACACCAAAAATCAAAAGACCAATCCTTCAAGTAGATTTGGTTAATAATACCATTCTAACTGCACCGATTGATCAAGTAGATATCAATGTAGATGCTGCGATGACTCGCACTAAATTCAGTGACGAATTGAAGGCAAAGTTCTACGAACAAATTGATTCTTTTTGGCATACTGATGAAGATCTATTGCTATTCTTTGCTTACAATAGTGATGATACCTTTTATGCACAGAGAAACAGACAGAAGTATGATTTTGCTTCTGAATCTAGTTATTGGAATGAATATCAGTTTAAAGGTGGCACAGTAGAACAAGCAAAAGCAGTTTACAATACTGCTTTGGCATTGTTTATTGCTGCTGCTGGTGTTAAAACTGCTGCTACATTAAAGAAACTTGATGGTGTTGAAAAAGAATATTCATTCTTTGATGCAAAATGGTTGAAGAGACTTAGAGAAAAAAGAATGATGCTTAGTGCGTCTGATTGGCATGTATTGCCTGACGTTGAGGATAGTTATGAGGGTGAAAAGCAACGTTGGATGGACTGGAGAGCAAAAATTAGATCTATTGGTATCCCCAATCCAAAAGATTTCCCATCACCATTAGATTTTGCTAAATCATTGTATCAACAGGTGTTCCCTATTGATCCTAAGAACTATCTCAAACTATATCCAGATGGTAAATTGGAAGATGGTGTAACTGATGCACCTGCATTCATGGATGCTGATGATGCTTCTCAGTGGACAAATTACGATGATGATGCATCATCCGATTTCCTTGACAGCAGAATGCTAAGTCAACTGATCTATGCTAGATCTAGAGTTACATCAACAAAACTTATCAAGAAAGAAATTCTTGATATTATTAAAGAAATGAAGGTAACAGAAATCTATCCTGATTTCGACTACGAACTATTCAAAGAAGAGGAAGAAGAGGATTGATATGATTTATGAAAGTGAACTTCTTGATAGTAAAGAACTATCAAGAATCAATAGTTATTTTGATGATGCACCAACCAAACCAGGATTAGTAAAGAGAGATGGCAAACATCAGGTTAATCCTGATGTAAAGGACAACCACATCATACAACAAACTTCCCCTCAGTTCAGAAAGTGTTTGGATGTTGTTCAAACAGCAATGAGAAATAATGAAGAATTCACATCAGTGTATATCTTCAAAGAACTCACTGTTCCTATTTTTGCAGAGTATAGAACTGGTGGGTTTTACAATAAGCATATTGATGATGTCACTATTTCTGGTATCAAGACACATCATAGTATTAGCATATTTCTTACCGAACCTGACGAATATGAAGGCGGGGAACTTATGCTATCAGTAGGAGATCAATCTGTACCCTTTAAACCAAAAGCAGGTAATGCATTAGTATACCCAACTGGGTTGATACATCATGTTAATCCTGTTACAAGTGGCAAACGTCGTGTTGTTATTTTGTGGGCAACTAGTATTATTGATGAAACTTTCTTGCGTTATCAATTAATCGCACAATCTACAGCAACTTTAGCAGCAATGAAGGCATGTCCTGATGCACCAGTAGACACATTCTTGCCATTTGAACAAATTAGAGCTAACTTTATTAGAGAATATGGAGATCTACGACCAAACGTTAACCAATCTTGATTTTGCAGAAGTACTAGAGAAGGTAACTCAACCAAAATGGGCGTATGGTCATGGTTCTTTAAGAGGATCATCTGGATTGCCCTTTTGGCAGATGGAATTGACTGATGATGAGTTCTTTTCAGATTATTTACTAAATATCATTAGAGAAACTGTAGACGAACCTCATCTAGAACTAGAACGTGTTTATGCAAATGGACACGTATATGGTGACAAGGCAATGCCTCATACAGATGGAGATTATGAAGACTGCAGAACATTCCTACTCTATGCAAATAGTAATTGGGATCATCTCTGGGGAGGCAAAACTGCTTTTCTAAACGAAGACAACACATGGTCATACGTTGAACCAGCACCTAATAGAGGAATATTCTTCCCTGGTATGAGAAAACATCATGCCGAAGAAGTCTCTAGGGTATTCAATTCATTGAGAGTCACTATCGCCTGGAAGTTAAATGGAGCTACACGCAAACTATACTATTGATTATCTACAAGACTTCATCGGTGCGTCTGCAAAGATGCAAGAGAAGACTATTATCTTTCTGCGTTCTACTGGGTGGAATAGTAGTAGTGATGTAGATGCAATCAATGCATCGAGAAACTTGTACAAAACAAGAATGGAACTTGATGTGTGGACAGGTTTAGATCAGTCTGAATATGTGTTCATTGTATGTGATAATACAGAAGAAGCATTAGAATATTGTGAAGATCTCTTCCCATCAAGTCAGGAAGCATGTTCTAGACCAGAAGATTACATTTTCTATGCGGTGTATAATCCTCAAGGTCAGTTGCTGGCGGATAACGAATAATGTTTTCAGAAGAACTAGACGTATCTAAGGTTTATAGACTTAGTACTAAAGAAATTCAATATACAACTGCATCAATGTGGGCAGTATGTACATCAATTGCTTCAGATTCTTATGATGAAATATTTACTGATTCTGCTAAGAGTCAACTTATTGATGTATTGAACTTTGACTATATTTCTAAAGGATTAGAAGTATCAAATAGTATGACAAAGTACATTGATATATGTTATAACGATACTATTGAGAAGATCTCTGCTACATGTGGTGTATTGATATCATCCATTGTTGATCCCAGCGAGTGGGAGAATGCAGTTGCTGTATTAGACCTGAATCGTGATATTAGAGAGAAAATTGTTGCTCTGTTTGATATTCCTGGTCCTATCAATGTTGGTATCAGTGAAATGCATATGGATGTAGATGGTAATATTACTGGGTTGAACACATCACCAAGAGTCTTAGATCCAGCACATAAGGATACACAACTCGGTGTATTCATGAAGAGTTTGGCGGATAGAATATCATGTAAGGTCACATTTGAGCACACTAAAGGTGATAGTGGATTGATTGTTCATACTCATCGTGGATACACTACAAGACCATATACACTACCCAAAGATCCAACTGGTGATAGAATCCTAGAGTTTAAGCATAGTAAGAAGAAGTGGACTAAGATTCAAAGCAGAGATCTATGGATCGATCTTATGGTGTCACGTTATGCTATGATGAATGATGAAGATGCTGCGTGGTGTAAATCTCTGTTTGATCATGATGAGCAAGAAATTGACTTCTCATTTGAATTTGATGGCGATTACAACCTCATTGATATACTAGTATATAAGAGAGAAGCAAAAGATTTTGTCTCATGGAGACCATGACCAGTTGCTGTAGTGTCCACTGACTAGACAAGGGTGCGTTGATCTGCTATAATAATGGCATCAACGCAAGACAGACCCGATGCAACTCCGTCCCCATCAGCAACGTGCTCTCGACGCGATGGACATGGATGACAAAGGTCAAATCATTGTGCCTACTGGTGGTGGCAAGACTCTCATTGCTATCATGGATGCTGTAAAGCGTCTTAGTTCCGCAAAGACTCCGCAAACTATTGTTGTTGTTGCTCCTCGTATCATGCTTGCAACGCAACTGAGTGCGGAATATCTTGAATGCATCACCAATGCTAATGTTCTTCATGTTCATAGTGGAGAGACAAAACACTTCAGTACTACTAAGTCTGATCGTATCAACCTATTCACTCGCATGTGTCACCATGTTGGTGAGCATGTAATCATCTTCACCACATATCACTCACTCGGACGTATCATTGATTCTGGTATCGACATCGATTGCTGCTACTTTGATGAAGCACACAATGCAGTTCAGCGCAACCATTTTGTTGGTGTTGCTGCTGCTAGTCTGAGTAGCAAAGCATCATACTTCTTTACTGCAACACCCAAGCATACTCGTAAGACTGAACGTGGTATGAATAATACCGAAGTCTTTGGATATGTGTTGTGCAATGTGCCAGCTCCCGAACTGATCGCAAGTGGTAGCATCCTTGCTCCAACTGTAGTACCTTATGAAATGGATATCATTCGTGAGAAGGGTGCTGATGCCTCTGTAGGCGATCGTACCATGCTTCTAGACATCGTGGACTCTCTGCCTGCTGACAAGGCAAGCAAGATCCTTGTAGCAGCACCTGCCAGCAAGATCATGGGTGCTCTACTATTCAAGACCAGCATTCTCCACGATCTCAAGGAACGTGGTTACAATGTCCTCCACATCACCAGCAAGTATGGTGCTTATGTAAACAAGACTAAAGTCAATCGTCAAGAGTTCTTCAACACATTTGATGCTTGGGGCAAAGATCCAAGCAAGAAGTTTGTCATCTTTCACTACAGCATTCTGTCTGAAGGCATCAATGTGCATGGTCTTACCAATACTATCATGCTTCGCAATCTTGACATCATTGAGATGGCACAGACCATCGGTCGTGTTATCCGTATGAACAAGGATGATGCTGCTGATATTGCTAACGGCAAGATCCCTGCTGGTGCTGTTGGACTCTATCGTAAATCCACTGGTTATGTGACAGTGCCTGTATTCAAGAACTATGGTGCCAAGACAATCAAACGTCTTCAGCACATCGTCAACACCATTTTCGTAGAAGGTCTCCCTGCCACGTCTGTAGTCGCTTGACAAACCAAACCACGTGATATATACTGGAGACGCCTCACAACGCCTTATAGACCCCTCTCACGCAATCTAATGACCGAGACCACGCCCTCCTTTGAACATAGTCGTAAATTACGACTTGATGATGCCATTGCAGATTATCTAAATGATGATGCTGTAGATGCAAGACGTGCATACGAAGAAATGCTATGCGTCATCGATGACTGGATGCAGTATCATGAAAAACATCTTGAGAAAGCACGTCAACTCAAAATGCTGATGTGTGGTTACAGAGAAATTGACAACATCGACAATCTTGCTGAGTGTATTGACAACATCAGTTCTGATCTTGGACGCCATGAGTTCTTGAAAGCAAAGAAAGATTGTGAAATAAAGTATACCGAAATACCCGAACGTTATTGACATGTGGACACCACAAAAAGAGATTAAATACGTGAAGACTGCTCTCGAAAGTCCTCACTTGTACGATGATGATGAACTACGACGTTTAAAACGCCGTCTCCGTGATCTTCGTGCTATCAAGAGAGACATGACTAGAGGTAATGGGTTCGGTAATGGGGGTGCTCCTGTTATTGATCTCACACAATCAGGACTTCAATCTACCGCAGATGAAGCAACTGAAACTCTAAAGCAATTAAATAAGACATCATTCTAAGTCAAATTTACATGGCACACAATCAAGACGCGGCAGATGCACTAACCGATGAAGTAAAAGACTTGGTTAAAGATCTCCAAGATCGTAACAAGCAATTAGAAAGCAAACTAAAATCTCTAGATTGCTACGTTATCGAACTACAGACCCAAATGAGTGACATGCAAAACAGAGAGTATGACGTTTGAATTGCTCCAACCAGTAGCATACCGACAGAACTCGGGCTACATTTCGTTTATTTGTGACAGATACATTAGTATTTGTTTCATTGATCGCCCCGACGCTAGTTGTCGTTGGGGTCGTTATCAAGTCAACCTGATCGTTTATTCTGAATTTTGGCATGAAGTACGCAGTTGTTTACAACAAGAACAAGGACAAGAAAGCGATGGGCAAAGCGTTATCGCGCCAAGAAGCAGTCTTCTACAACCTAGAAGACGCAACTAAGTGGGAACAACATATCAACATGACAATACATGTAAAGACTAACATCGTCCCCATCTTTGGTGACACTTGATGAACTGGTTGGGGAGGGTTGACACCCTCCCTTTTTTATGTCATACTACTTGTATTGAGACACACATCATGCACATCACTGACGTTCCTAACGCCATTCGTGTTGGTGAGATTTCTCACGGCACTGCTGCTTACTCTGGTCCCAAGCATGTTCTTTACAAGACCAAACTTGTGATGAACTATGATACCAGTTTTCCTAAGAAACTGAAGAGCAAGCATGTGTCTCTTGTGTACATTCTGTGTGTAGATGGAGAGATCTACAAGATTGGTCAATCTTCTACCAAGAGTGGCATTCAAGGTTGCATGGGTTTCTATCTCAATGCTGGTCAAGATGACCCTGGCATCAATCGCTTTGCCATTAACTGGTTCATGCGTGAAGAACTGAACAAGGGCAACAAAGTTGAGGTTTACATGATTTACATGGAACCCATTGTAGTTGAAGTTCCTGGTTTGTTCAAGTCTCAGCAAGTGAGTGTTCCTGTCAGTGCCAAAGGTATTGAAGAAAACTGCTTGATGGAGTATAATACCATTGAAGGATGCTATCCTAAGTGGAACTATCAAGAGACTGGCGTTTCTCTTCCTGATTCCATTCATGAAGCGTTCGGTCAGTACAAAATCGATCGTAAGACTAAATGAAGACACCTATTCGCTATGCTGGCGGTAAAAGTAAAGCATACAAGATCATCACGCAGCAATTGCCTGAGACAGATCGTATTGTGTCACCATTCATTGGTGGTGGTTCACTAGAATCGCGTTGGGCAGGTGAATTGGGTAAGAATGTCATTGGTTGGGATGTATTTCCTGCGCTAGTAAACTTCTGGGTAGTTCTATTAAACCAACCAGATGAACTAGCAGACGCTCTACAACTCATCGAACCAACCAAAGAGAAGTATGCTGAGATCAAAGAGCAACTAATTTGCTGGGATTACACTCAGGAAATGCTCAAAGACTGGAAGACAGAGTATTACAAGCGTGATCCAATCCGTCTTGATAACATCACTGCCGCAGCATATTACTATTACAACCACAATCTATCCTATGGTCCGATGTATCTGGGGTGGATGAGTAAGATCTACCAAGATCAGAAGAAGTGGGACACTATGATCAAGAAGATTCGTAACTACAAGAATCCGAATCTCAGTGTGTACCAGTCATCATTTGAAGATGTCATAACTTCATATGATACTGACTTCTTGTATCTTGACCCACCATATTATCTCAAGAAAGATAAGGATAACAAGATGCTCAAGGGCATGTATCCAAATTGTAACATTGATGTCCACCACACTGGGTTCGATCATGCTATACTGAGAGACCTGCTCCACTCGCACAAAGGTCCATTCATTCTCTCATACAATAATTGTGAGACCATTCGCGAGTGGTATGGTGACTTCGAGTTACACTATCCTGAGTGGCACTACTCTTACCAACTAGGTGAGACACGTATTGGTGACAATCGTATCGCCAACAAAACCGACCACACCAAAGAATCACACGAAATCCTTATTATCAAACGATGAACAATTCTGTCCTTGACATTGACTACGCTGAAGTACTGGAGTATGATGAGCGTATGAAAGCACTACATATGGCAGAATATTACCTGCCCAGTAATGAAATCTATGAACTCCTCCCAGAAGACCTCCTCAGTGAATACTGATCAAATCAATATAACCCTATCTGTCAATGAGATTCAATTTCTCATTGATTGTATGTGGGGACATACGCGCCACGATTCACAAGCAATGGCATTTAAGTACGGCATCAATGATGTTGATTTAGAAAAACGTCTGTCTCACCTTGTAGCAGACAATGCAGCAGACAGCACCAACACTTAATAATCACCTTTATGTTACGTTCAACACTACTTGCACTCTTAACTACACTCAGTTTAGGTGCATCGCCACATGTTCTTGCTGATGATAGTAAGATCACCCAAGGATATAAGACCATGGATTCTCTTGGTTGTATGCTACTGGGTGAATGCACGGATGGTGTAGAGAAAGTATACTCTATGCTTGACATCTCATCTAAGTATGACAACACAGGAGCATTCACTAGTGTCACTGGTGAGTTTCATAACATCTTACACTCACTCAATCAGATTGGTGTAAATGTATTTCTTGCTGATGAGAAGTATTTCCCCGCGATGCATCGTGGTGTCTACCATACAGTTAGCAATAACTTCTTTCTGAATAAGGATTTCATGGGTGATCCTGCTACTCTAATGATGGTGATGAGACATGAAGGGTGGCATGCTGCTCAAGATTGTATGGCAGGTAGTATTGACAATAGTTTGATTGCTATTATTAAACCTGAAGATCAAGTTCCTATGATCTGGCGTGTGATGGTAGAGCGCACCTACCCTGCTGCAGCAGTCCCATGGGAGGCAGAAGCACAATGGGCAGGTAGAACAGAGAACATGACTATGGACGCCCTAGCAGCGTGTGCTGGTGGCAATATGTGGGAAGTGTATGATCCCACCCCCAAAACAGGCGAGTGGTTGAGAGAAAATGGATATATCAATTGAAATCCAAGAAGATGCCACAACAAAAGAACTCTACATCGAGATCCCCGAAGAGATCATCGAAAAACTCAACTGGGGTGAAGGTACAATCGTCAACTGGGAAGTCAACGAAGACAACTCGATCAAAATCAGTACAGAAAACTCTAGAGAGCAATCTAGAAAAGTTAACATCAGTCAAGCAACAGAAGAAGACTGGAACAAGTTCTGGTCCGAAGACGAAGGTTTCGGATTCCATTAAATACACCAGATCAAAAGATCTGAAACTATTCCCACATCTTGGTACATTCCCTTGGCGATTGGAAGATCGAAAAGAAAAGAAAGTATGTTGGTTTCAGTGTTATGATCATGCAGAGAAATATATCAATCGATATAATCTGACTAAACTTCAATATAAACTACAGGAAGCAGTCTCATGAACCCTGACAACATCGATCAAGAAAGTAAACAAGACAAATGGAATCGTGGACTTGATTTGTTCATTGAATCTGTACTGAAACCTGATCCTGCATTACGTCAGTGTGCTCACAATCAGATGTGCTACCATGAATTAATGGATGTACGTGGTGATGTTCTAGATTATTTAAAAACAAAACGTTGGAAGTAAAATGAAATTCACTGCTGAAGAACTTGTGTACATCTTAGATGTGTTTGAATCACTTCAATCTGAAGAGAATGATGAGGAACACTCACGTATTGAACAAAAGATAAGGAACATGATCAATCGATACCATGGACACTAATAAGAACTCTCCTTGGAATAGCAGAGAAGAGATGATCAATGCTATTAGACATGAAAACAAGATAAAGAATAAGAAATGGGGATTTGAGAAACCATTCCCAATCAAAAATCCACACAAACAAAAGAAAGATGTCTAAGAAGTCTAAGAAAGTCAAATGGTTTGAACAAACTAGTGATGCACCATATGATAGACATTACTATCAGATATCATTTCCTGATGGTAGATCATATCAATTCCCTGATTATGAAGTGGTACGTGCCTTTTGGTTTCAATCTATGGATACCACAGGTGCTGTCGTTTCAGTCATGGACATGTGCCAGTCGGTGTAGTGTCCACAATTGTGGCACAGCACCCCAAAACCCTGTATATTAAGAGAGTCAAAGGAACACACCTCACATGCAACTCACTACACTCGTCACCACCGTTGATTTCTTCCCTGAGGCATTCATTGCTGAAGAGTCTGGCACAATCGTCAAGCGTTTCCAGAAGCGCGTCACCTTCAACTCTAATGGTCAGAAGTCTTACAGCACAGTCACAGCACTAACAGCACGTAATGAGTGGTCTGAGCGCATTGCTAATGGTGCTGAGGTTACTGGTTACAATGTAGACCAAATGCCACGTTCCGAGTATTCACCAATGGCAGTTGGTTGATCAATGAAGCGATTAGGGTGAGGTAATCGCTTCATCCTAATCAATTTTAACTATGAAAATCACCCAGTATCTCCTCAGCGGCATTATTGCCTTTGTTGCTCTCACATGCTACCTGCTATTCTTAGCAGAGCGTGATAGTAAGATGATGAACTACTATGACTCAACCATTGAACAATCTGCCAACTGATTTCCCACATCAACCACCAGAAGGTTACTCATACTATGTTAAGGAACATAAGACCAACATCGTTGGCATTTGGATTAGGAATCATGCTAGGTTTAGTTACACCAATGATCCTGTCGTCTCAATTTGGGGATTCTACAACACAAAAAAACGATGCTACATTGCCCCAATCAACCATAAACGTCCTGGCAAACCAGTAGACGTAAGCAACACCACGGCATATACTTCTATGCCACTACTCAAATCATACGTAGAACAATGACCATTCCAGATACAACTTCATTTGAAGACTTGATTGAAGAGATGTGTGATGATCCTGCCTTCGTTGCACAATGTGAGAAGAACAATCGTGAATGGGATGAAGAAGTAGCAGCAGAGTTAGAGATTACAATTGATGAGTTATGGGACAGACTAGGTATCACATGGCATGAAACTCGACAGTAAAGCAAGAGTATTAGGTAGTGTTGGTGTTATCACTGCCTATTTTGTGATTCTACATGTCAATGTGATTGTTGGTGTGATGATTAATTGTGTTGCTGATCTGATTAGCATCCCATACTTCATTAGAACAAAGTCATGGGATGTGGTGATCATGGTAGTGTTTCTATTCATGATCAGCATGTCTCGACTGACCACTTCATGAACTGACCACTCACCCACCACAAGGCACCTCACCACGCTATACTATATTCATACCAAAGGGAACGACCCACATGGCAGTCACAGCAGTCAAGCATGCACACTATCGCATCTTCATCACCAATGAAGACAACACAGTGAGCACACTTTACTCTAAGCAAGGTCAATGCACCACCGTCAAGGGTCGTCAGCAGCAATTAGAGCGTGTTGTGAACATGGTAGTGGAAGGCATCCGAGACGTGCGTGGATGGAGACGCTTGACAGTTGAGACTATGACACCTGATCAAGTGTCTGTATGTGGGTTGCAATGATCCCCACAAAGCACTATACTAACAACATCGACACAAACGACATGACTGCTTCATTCACTGACTTCGTTGCCACTCAAGACGCTCGTAACAGCATTCAACTCAAAGTGAGAGAGTATTGCCTGATGTTATGTGATGCATTGGAGTATGACTTCAAGCGTGATAGCATTCGCCGTGCTAACTTCTTCAATCATACTGAACCTGAATATAAAGCACAGCGTCTTGCTTCGATTGAGAGTGGTGAATGTCTGTATAAGTTCTACATTGAAAGTGGTCGTAAGTATCACAAGATCATCATGGAGACTGATAGTGGTTCACGTAGTGTTCATTGCTTCATCAATATGAAAACTGGTGAGTTGCACAAGGCAGCATCATTCAAAGCACCAGTGAAAGAAGCACGTTTCGATCTGAATATCATCAAAGAACGTGAGTGGGTATTTGAGAATGCTGACTGGAGTGGCGGTTATCTCTACAAAAATGCATACTACCAGGGTTGACATTCAACCCAATACATAGTATACTGAATTCATTCAACACACAGACCGATGACTGCTCCCCAGTTCTTTCTTGTTGCCTCTCCCCATGTATATGCCATTGGTGCTGATGGTTACATGTTTGGTGCTTACATTGACAATGATGGTATTCCTGATTGGTCTACATCTTATGACTTCAATCCCCAAGATGAGGATGTAGATCATATTGTTCATATGTGCCATCTTCTCAAACAAGCACAACAACTGACTCAAGAACACACCAGCGAGGTATTTGTCAAGTGAATTTAATTTCTGATCACGTCAAAGAACTAGTTGAACTCCAACAACTGACACCAACTACATTTAAACCAGTACCTAATCAAATTGACCCAGACAAATACTGGCGTTACTTCTCAAAATTCCCTAATGAGTTTGCTAAAGGTTTGTCCCTAGCACTTGCTAAAGAACAAGTGTTCGTTCGTTATGATCATCTATCTAACGTACTTACAATCCAATGAACAATAAACTTGCTAAAGAACAAGCATCTGTCTCTAATCAGATAGACACCATCATGCAGAATAGATTGAGAAGATTTAAGTTTCTTCTCAAGAAAGATCGTATGGATGATGCCATGGCACTTGCTGATGAATTCTATGAGTGGATGCTACTAGGTGAAGAAGAGAATGAACAGGAAGAGATCAGTTATTATAATTCGGATGAACTAAGTGATGTATTCGATAAATGAGACCAAAGTTACCCAACACTTACTATGCTATAGGTTACGAACATATCCTCTATGGGCATACTGAATCAACCACTCAATATGCCTGTTATATGACCCTTCAATCAGCACAAGAAGCAATGATGAAGATGATTAAGAGAGGACAAGACGTAACAGGGATGGAAGAAAAGAAATTGGTATTATCTCCAGAGATACTCACTATACACCGCAAAGGCACTCCCTAGTGTTTACAACGACTTTTAAAGATAAAACTTTATAATATGTTGAGTGCCTGTGGAAAAACCTGTGGAAAACTAAATGGTTTATTTAATATAGGTAAGGTGCGGTGGAGTTGTTGTCTTAGCGCACCCTGCATCGATTGTCAATGCCCTCTATGACACGTTGCAAACTGGCACAAACCCCCGCCGAGGGTCATGGGGTCGCTGCTATAATATGAAGGTCTTCGAGAGGCACACAGAGGCAATCCGAAGAAAAGCAAAAAGATCAAAAACTCAAAAACTTAAGAAAGTCAAAAAGTTCGTTTTTTAAAAAAGTTTAATTTTTTAAAAAGTTTAATTTTTAAGATTTAATTTAATTTCACAAATGACAGAATCACAATTCTCTACTATTCTTAAAGACTTTAAATCATTAGAGTCATCTATGGTTAATCGTATAGTATTAAGAGAAGACTATATTGAAATACAATTTACTACTAGTAGTGTAGTGTATAAGTATCAAAGAAATGTAGATACTTTCGATAATAACTTACAAAAAGTCATTGATAGTAAAGAATCAGTAGGTAAATTCTTGAATAATAGTATTAAACAAGAGGAACTGACTCTAATTGACAAGATTGTACCATAAATACTCATATTAATCACTAATTGACTGATTTTTACACTAAAGATGGCAAAAACTAGCAAAAAGTATACTGAATCGTCTACAAAACAAGTTAGAGACGATTATGAGTCGTATGGTTACAATGTGTCAAATGCTAAGCGTTACAATAAGCGTAACAAGCATGAGCGCAAGTTTAAAGATAACGAATATTTTGAGGATTGAGTAGAATTATGTGCCACTAGTTGAAGCGTCCACTATATCATCCAAAATCATCCTGATCGTGTAGTCTATACATGGTTGGGATTTTTTTGTGACTGAACCATACATACCCACATTTGTGGAGTATACTTCTGGTGTCAAGTTTTGGACTAAGTGTATCAAACTCGTAGTGCGACTAAGTAAGAAGAACTAGTCAGCTGCCTGTGGAAAACTTTTATTCCACAGGACAATCGGTGAACAGCACACCATCGCTTGATTTCTGCCTCAGATCCTGTATTGTAGACACATGAACGAAACACCAAGCAACAACCCATACGTCAACAACCTGGTTGAGATGGGATACGATCGTGCCGACTGCGAGATGGTCGCTGCTGCTGGTCGCGATGCCACGTACCCACGTGTGATCCATGGTCGCACCTTTGAGACTAAGGCAGACTACGATGAGGCACTTGCAGATTATCTTAATGGTCTGTGACCCCATCCTGCCCCATCAACCTCTATACTAGACACATGAACAAACTCAACGATCCACGCAACAACATCGCTTCAGACATCAGGGGGTTCTGTATCTCCAATCCTGAGGCAGACTTTGAAATGGTCATGGACTTCGTAGACTCACAGATTGTCCCATTCGAGGCAGATGATCACCTCTGTGATCTTGCCATGGCAATCATGCTGGATGTGGACGAATCCAACCAGTCTGACTAGTGTCACATAGGGGGTTGCAATTCACCCCCATCCCTGCAACAATACATTCAAGACAAACAACTCACGACTTTCATGCGTAAGATCGAAACCCAAATGAACGCTGCTATCAAAGGCAACGCCAACTGGTCAAAGGCAAACACAACAGTTACGACTCAAGATGGTGTGTCTGAGGTTCGCTTGCATGGCAACAAAATTGCTGAGATTGGTGATGAGTTCGTTCGCATCTTCGATGGCGGTTGGCAGTCAAACACAACCAAATCACGTCTCAATGCTATCATCAACGAGTTCTGTAATGGCATGACTGATGGAGTACATCAAAGCAATTTTGCATGGTTCATTCGTGACAACAACGTCACCCATGATTTCGTCAATGGTTACACTTTTGTCGAGTTTGCTTGATCACACTTAGGGGGGACAATCCCCCCACTAAGTAACACTAACTGGTCGGCTGCCTCCCAATCGCCTAAGTGTCACATGGTTTTGGCACTGCCTCTCACAGCCCCTATAATAAGGACATGAACAAAACACAACGCCATCACAACGGACAATTCATCACCACGGGCGACCCTACCCCTTTGATGAGTCGTGTCATGGATTCGATCCTTAAGCAACAGCAGGCAGAGCATGAGTATCGCATGGCAGTGAGAGCAGGCAAGATCCAACCCGAACAGTTCACGAACTGGAACATCAGCGACAGACACTAGGCGCTGACCCTGTAGACTAACAGCATGAGAAACGAAACCATGAACGACCCAAAATGCTACGCCGTCATCGGTGGTGATTATCTTGACGGACATTACGAAGGACTGGAACATCTTTTCCAGTCCTTCAATTCTCTTCGTCTCTTTGATTGCCAATCAACGGCAGACGCCTACAAAGAAGAAATCAAAGACGATTTTGAATACGTGCTGATGAAGATCATCTCCATCTCTCAGTACAGCGTCATGATGGGTGGGACAATCGGATAAGTGACACAGGCAACCCCTAGGTTGCCACCCTGACCCTGTAGACTAAGTTCAACAAACAAACAAACACATGTTCGCAGTTCAACCCACCTCCTTCGGCACCTTTGACGAGTGGGGTGCTGACTATACCCCCACCATTGCTGGCGCTTATCGCATCGCAGCAATCAGACAGCAGGAACGCGAGGGTGATCAAATGATCTGGCGTCTCACCGAAGGCAACCCCATCCCATGGGTGCGTGTCTACGAAGACGAGAACATCAGCAGCGTGACAGAGCAGGAACTGGCACTGCTCTCCTAGGCAGCGTCTGCCTACCGACTACAATACAAGAGAACACAACACAGGACACAGCATGAACGGATGGGCAAACCACGCAACCTGGAACGTCGCTCTTTGGATCGGCAACGATGAGACGATCTACCGCCACGCCAAAGCAAACAAGAATCTAGGTTATCGCAAGTGGGCGAAGCGTTGGATCGATGAGTACGGCGAGTACATCACAGGCGACGGCATCTCCTGGTTATCCGATGACGTAGACACCGACGAGATGGATGAGATGCTCGCTGAACTCTAAGGGGTCGCCCCCTTTCCTTACACTAACCCCACCACACTATATGTCAATGAACATCAGGAAATACCGCAAGGCAGTTGATTCAATCATGTTTGCCGAAGGTCTCATCTGCATCGATGAATCGAAGCATTTGAAATACAAACACCCTGACCTAGGCATCATTCAAACATGCTCAAAGACACCAAGTGATAACTATGCCATCGCACAGATTAAGCGACAATTGAGAAGATCACTGACAGCACTAAATTAAACACAGGGGCAGTAATATGCCCCTTTTTTTGTATACCCCCGAATGCCGAGCGGGACTCCTACTCGTACTCTAACCTACAAAGTGTTACCCAAGCGAGATAAATATTAGTGCATCTCCGAATATAAAAAATCCTCCAGGTATGAACACTCGCACAACCCCTTTTGAAGAAATCAGTTATATTAGTATGTGTTTAGTGGAGGTAATACGTATTTTAGGATTAAATGCATATGAAAAAATTCGCCCAGTAAAAAAATGACTGAAAAAGAGGAAAACCTAGAGATCAGGTATAAAACAAAGGATGGCACTATTAAGGAGCAAAGGTTTGATGATTTCAATGAATTTGCCGATGCCATCCAAGATGCTGCATTAGATTACTATGCGGGTGCTGAGGCAGCACCAGAGATGGATATTTCTGCAGCATTTGGAGCATACGGCATACAACAGAAGGAGCAATTTAAGAATGGATCAAGAGTTAACAGCGAGATTGAATTCCTTGGAGAAGAGGTTGAAGGATTGTGAGGAACCTGGGACGATGTATTATTGTCGTCCAGGATCTGTGCAACATGAAAAGTTGGCAGATTTTCTCAATGATGTGTATATACAACTACAGGAGATAAAATGCCAGGTCCGTCAATTGCAGACCCCACCTTCATAGATTCTGGTGGCGCAGGAATATGTAACACCCCTCCGACTGTTTTAGGGACACCGAGTGTTGCAACTAGTGGGAAGGTATATGTGGGGGGTAAAGTTGTATTAAAGGAGGGTGATGCATTTAAACCTGTACCTGGCACTACACCAAAGGGCGATCCATGTACGAGTCCTAGGACATTGAAGGGATCGAGTACTGTGAGAGTAAACGGGGCAAGTATTGGAAGAATGGGTGATACATTGAATCCTGGCACAGGGATCACGATTGCAAAGGGTACGAACAAAGTCTTTGCAGGGTAGTGAGGTATGTGCTATAATATGGAGGTAACCAAGAGAGACTCATGGCAAAAGCAGGCGGATTCATGAAAGGCGGCACGTATGTGGAAGCAATTCCCAAGAAGAGTCGTCAGGGTAAGGGGAAGCACACCAAGTTAAGTGCAACCAGTCGTAATGGAGCAAAGAAGCGTTATCGTGGTCAAGGAAAGTAAGGTAGAAGGATCTACGATATATCAGATCGACGATTATTATTCAGATCCAGATAGTGTTGTCGGAAGTTTTCTCGGCACACTACCTGGGTTATGGAAGGGTGATGAGAGTCGATCAATGAACGGGATACACTTTGAGGATCGTAGACATGATGTTTATCACTCTGATTCAATAAGAGTTTATGATGACTTAGCAGAAATTTGTGGACATCGTGCTATTGAATCAGGTCAAGTGATTACAAATTTAACTCGCTTCAAGAAATGTGAGTTTAATAACTATCATGATCATTATTGGTGGCCACATAAAGATGCAGGGTATACTGGGATCATATATTTAAATAATAATCCAGGTGATCGTTCAGGTACGAATCTTTATATTTCCAAGGATATCGATAATAAGACGGGAGTCAATGAGCACGAATTCCCATGGCGATCTAAAGAGTATTATGAAGTGATACATACGTTAGAACCAATATACAATCGATTATATCTTTTCAACGGAAATAAATTCACGCATGGAATGAATATTGTTGATGATATGTATTTTGGTGAAGAGTATAGATTAAACCAAGTATTCTTTTTCACCGATGTCTAAGATTGATGCTGTTAGTAAATGGATCGAGTATGTTTCAGTAAAACGAAAGGAACTCGGTGGGCATGCTATATGTCCCTTTGCAGCAGCAGCAAGTGTAGAAGTTATAGAGTGTAATTTAATCGACATTGCTCTGAATTCAGACCTTAACGCTGAGATTATCATCTTTATAGTTGAGGATGACGTTTCAGAAGCAGCAATGCTACAAAGTGTATCAATGTTGAACATGGCACAAAATGAATATATTGTATTAGATGATCATAAACATGATCCTTCATATATCAATGGAGTTCAGACGAACTTTGGTGAATACAATATAGTGCTATGTTCAAAGATTGATAAATTAGTACAGGCAAGGAAATCTTTGCACCAGACCAATTATTATAGTTATTGGTCACCAAAAATGTATACGAGAATAGTCCATGGCAAATAGTCCCACCGATAAGAGCAACGATTTCGTACAATCAGGAATGACCTTGATCACTCAAGTAGAAAGTGATTATTGGTTGAATAAGTCTGCTAAAGAAAATGAACTAATGCAACAGACCAGAGAATTTTTAGCAACAGCAGAATGGGACGATGGATTTGTTGGTAAGTGACTAAATACTAGGAGGTAACCTCTACTAATAAGTGGCGAATCAACAATCGTTTAAAGATTTGAGCATTACGTTCAAACCTCATCCTGTAACAGGCGATTTAGTCGTTAAGAAGGATGATGCTGCAATTAAGCAGGCGATTGTAAATTTATTATTAACAAATAAGGGAGAAAGGCCCTTTGCTCCTGATCTAGGTTCTGATTTACGTTCATTAATGTTTGAACCACTTGATGTGGCAACTGCAGGTCAGGTTGCCACTAATATTAAAAAAACGTTACGTGATTATGAACCACGTGTTGCAACGACTCAACTTTCTGTTGAAGCAAACTTTGATAGTAACGGGTTTGATGTAGAAATAGAGTTTGAGATTGTTGGTAGAGAAGATTTTCCACAAACACTAGAATTCTTCCTAGAGAGAACTCGATAAATGCCATACGTTCAGCTGTCAAACCTAGATTTTGCAGATATTAAGACTGCTCTCAAGGAATACTTGAGATCGCAGCAAGAATTTACTGACTTCGATTTTGAAGGTTCGACATGGGCGAACCTTTTGGATGTGTTGGCGTATAACACCTACTACACGGCATTCAACACTAACATGGTGGTGAATGAGACGTTCCTTGATTCAGCAACGCTGAGGGACAACGTAGTAGCATTAGCGAAGCAATTAGGATACACACCCAAGTCTGCAACATCACCAAAAGCAGTATTAACGTTTAGAGCAGTTTTCCCCAACACTGCACCCAATGAGATCATACTGAAGCGAGGTACAGGATTTACCGCATCGTATGACACAAGAGCGTATAATTACGTTGCAGTTGAGGATATTAAAACACAAGTAGTTAATGGAACCGCAACTTTTGATGAAGTTGCGATCTATGAGGGTAATTTTGTTACAGATACTTATATTGTAAATGCAACTGCGTCGAACAGGTTTACAATTAAGAACCCATCTGCGGACATTTCTACGTTAAGAGTACGTGTTCTCCCTTCTGCACAGGCAAGTACGGGAACTATGTTTGCAAGAGCGGACAATATACTTTCTGTTACGGGAGATAGCAAGGTATTCTACGTAGAAGAGATTGAAGATGAGCAATATGAAATTTTCTTCGGTGATGGAGTCCTTGGAAAGAAATTAGAAGCAGGAAACAAGATTGACATTACATATCTCTCTACAAATGGTCCTGAGAGCAATGGTGCCAAATCATTCACCTTCAATGGCGTCCTAGAGGACCCACAGGGGTCTTCTAACTATAATTACAGCATTTCCTACACGTCAGCAGCAGATCTTGCTGAAGCGGCAAATGGAGGTGCTGAAATTGAGTCACTTAAAAAGATCAAGTACAACGCACCTAAGTTTTTTGGTACACAGAACAGAGCAGTAACTGCAGAAGACTACGCAGCAATTGTTCGTGAGATTTATCCTGCTGTTGCTGATATCATTACGTTTGGCGGAGAAGAGGATGATCCCCCAGAATATGGTAAGGTAAAGATTGTAGTAAAACCAAAATCCGCATCAAGGTTGAGTTCGAGAACCAAGAAAGAAATTAAAACTGGTCTCAAACCATATATTGTTGCTTCTATCAGTGCTGATATTGTTGATGCATCTGTACTATATGTTGAGATGACATCTAGAATCATGTTTGATAAGACTAAGACTAATCAAACTAATGACGATATCAAATCCAAAGTTATTGCTGGACTAGAGAAATATATCGAAACATCTGATACAGAAAAATTTAATGGCAAATTTAGGTATTCAAAATTTGTCAGTGTCATCGATGATGCAGATCGTAGTATTAACGGCAATCTCACAACAATTAAAATGAGAAAGGATTTCTATCCTAGTATCAATAACAAATTCTTTTATGAAGTGTGTTTCCAGAATGCATTCGATGACACATGTGATGAGGATACTGTAGTTCAATCTACTGGATTTAAGGTCAGCGAATATCCTTTGTATACAGTGTATCTGGAGGATCGTGCTGGTAAAATGGTCCTATATAGAATAGACTCTATAACTAGTGAAAAAATTGTTCTCAACGATTCTGTTGGAACAGTAGATTACAAGAAAGGCGAGGTTAAATTGTTTGACTTAACGATTATCAAAGGTAGTTTCTTTGACAATCGTATTGAAATTAGATCTGTCCCTCTAAGCAATGATATTAGTGCCATCAGGGAAGTTTATCTTGACGTAGATATCCCTAAGAGTTTGTTCACGATTATCGCAGAGTAAGTTTAAATGGTAGAGACCAGAAGAATATCTACTCTTATTGAATCTCAACTCCCTGAGTTCATTATCAATGAATATGAGAATTTCTCTAAAGTCATTGAGAAATATTATGAGCAGTTGGAGTTAAGAGGCAATCCTCTTGACGTGATTAGTAATATCACGAAATATCGTGATATTGATTTTTATGAAAAAAATCTACTTAAAGAGTCTACTAAAGTAGTATCTTACGTTGATGCAGTTGATACCACTATTCGGGTTGAAGATGCAACTTCCTTCCCTGAAACTGATGGTTACATCTCTATCGGTAGTGAGATCATCTTTTATAAGTCCAGAACAGATACTGAATTTAGAGAAGTATCCCGTGGTGTCAGTGGCAATCAAAGACTAGGAGATTTGTACAGCTCCAGTCAGTTTGTTACCACTCTGGCAGAAAATCATGACATCAATGCCAATGTACAGAACATTAGTAATCTGTTCTTGTATGCATTTGTCAAAAACTTTGAAAATGATTACCTAGCATCATTCCCAGAAAAGTATTTAAAGGATGATGTTGATAAGCGTACCCTAATCAAGAATATTACTGATTTCTATCAGGCAAAGGGTACTGATAGGTCTATTCAGTTTATTTTCAACACACTAGTTTCTAATGATAAACCCAAGGTTCTAAGACCTAAAGATAATACTCTAAAATCATCTTTTTCTGATTGGATTACATCATATGCTCTTAAGGTAATTGTTTTAGAAGGAAATGCTGATGATTTAATCGGTGAGACAATTATTCAGAATTTAGATCCACTCAACGAATCTGTTGAGTATGCATCTGCTATTGTAGACAATGTATTCAGTGCTGGGTCAGTTGATGGATTGTCTTTGTATGAAATTACGATTGATACTGCTACACTTAATAATCAATTCGGTACTGCATCCAAAACACGCTTAACTGATAGTCTACCAACTAATAGTGATGTTGGTGATAGGATTAATGTATTCTCTACAGAAGGATTTTTACAGAAGGGCAGAATCTATATTAATGGAGAAGAGGTTCAATATTCCTCTAAAAATGTAGATCAGTTCGTAATTAGTCGCAGGGAAAGATCTGATGGGTATGCTGCAGATACTAACGTCTATAGTTACTCTACAATCACCTCTGGAGACGTTAGATTACTTTGTCTAGGAGTTCTATACAATTTGGAGCAAGAGACCTCTGCTCCGTATTCAGAACCAGGTGATAGGATTCAAATCTCCGAACCAGGATTCACTAGTATCGATCCAATTCTTATTGATACTAATGGTAATCTAAGATGGTTTGAAAATGCTGGTTATGGATCATCTGGCGATATTAATGTCGGTAATGTTATTAGTAAGTTAAAGAATAACATTTCTGCTGTATATCGTGATGAAAACTATTATTATCTTGCTACAGGAGGATTGCCAAATAGACCTATCTTGTATAGTGGTATTGGACAAACTCTAAGTGATCAAAAAATTCTTAGATTGATTCGTAAGAAACCACTTACGATCACCGAGTCTTATGAGACTTCACAACGTGATGTTGGTATTTTTGTTGATGGCACCATTGCGTTCAGTCACAAAGACTTTGATCAAATTAAATATGGTAAAATTACTAAATTCAATATTGAAAACAAAGGTAATGGATATAATGATCCCCCTAACGTTCTTATTAATGGAGCTCCAGGATTAGCAAGAACATTTTTGTCTGGAGAGACAATTGGTAGTATTGAACTAGAAACTGATAATATTTTTACTAGTGTTCCTGAAGTTACGATTACTTCTGGTAGAGGAGCAGAGGCAACAGCTGTTGTAACTTTCGGTGCTATCACAAGTATTAATGTTGTTAATTCTGGAGAATACTATTCAACTCCTCCTAGGGTTGTAATTACAGATAAACTAGGTAAGGGTCGTTTTGCAGAATATAAAGCAATTCTAGTAGATGGTAAAATTGTTTCCTTTGAAAGTGTAGATCAGGGTAAATTCTACAGCAAAGGAAATGTAATTGTTGAAATTTTCCCAGTTGGTAGAGATGGTCTGGTAACATGTGATGTGTTCACTTGGACTAAAAACAGATATAATAAATTACAACCAGATCTAGACAATAATAATTCTTACGTATTTCCTCACTATAATCCAACTAGAGGATTTGGATATGGCGTTTGTGCATCCCCAACTCAATTAAGAACTGAGTTATCTGATGATGGAACTGGACATTCACCTATTTTAGGTTTTGCTTATGATGGTAATCCCATCTATGGTCCTTTTGGATTTGAAAATCCACTAGATTCTACTAGTACAATAGGAAGGATCAGATCTGCATATAGAATTAAAGCAACTAGAATTGATGGACCATCGGTAGATGAATTTCCTATCGGAACATTTATCCAAGATTATGAATGGGTAGCAAGTACATCTATCGGTAAGACTGAACTAGATGAGAACAATGGTAGATTCTGTGTAACTCCAGAATATCCTACTGGCACCTATGCATATTTTATTAGTGTTGATTCTGATGATAACCCAACTTTCCCATACATTCTAGGTAACAATTTTTATTCTTTACCTGTTGATTCCAACTACAATGCAGATTTAACTCAGGACGATCTACCGACAAAAGCAGAAAGATACAGAATTCCTGGTATGGACGGAAATGGTTCCCAATCCATGCTAACTATTGCTGAGACTTTATCAGGAAACGTTGAAACTTTAAGTATTTTAAATTCTACGGATCAATTTAAAGTTGGCGGTAAATTCCAAGTTAGTGATGTAAGAACAGATGGATCTGGTGCGTCTGCATTTGTTTCTTCTGTTGTAGGTAAAGATATTCTTTCTATGGATTGTAAGTCCTTAGAAACAACTAATACTAAGTCAGTTGCGCTAGTACGATTAATTTCTCCAACATACCTGTTTGAAAATGATATTGTTACACAAGAAGATTCTGCATTTACTGGTAAGGTAATTTCCGACATATCTAATAGGAGTGAATTTGTCCTTGAAGAAGTATCAGGAACTTTTGTTGAAGGTAAGGATCTTAATTCTTCTAGTACAATTATTAGTATCTTAATTGATAGAAATGTATTTTTTACTGCAGAATCAACTCTTCTGTTAACTGATGGTGCAGATTCAACCCTTGCTACTGGTAGAGTTTTAGAATCAGTATCTAATCAAAATTCTGTTAAAGTAGAAGTTTTATCAGGTGAGTTTGTTGTTCCTGATAGTGTAACCACAGCACACTTTTTGCAGAGCACAACTCTAGGTGATAGTGTTGGTGGTGAAGTTGTAGTTTATTCAAATCTAAGTAAAGAAATTAAAGCTTTTGCAGTTAGAGATGATCTAGTTCTAGTCGAAACTGATGGAACTCATAATGTAGGAGTTAATAGTTATATCGATGTTGAAGTAGATCCAGATGTAAGTCAGACTACAACTGAATATTATGTAAGAAAACGTTTCTATCAGGAAATTAAACTCAAGACTCCTAGTTTTGGTAGTTTGATGACTGATACTGGTGTAGGTAGAGGAGATCTATTAAATGGTGGTCTTGCCTATACTTCTGGAAATTATGTAGATGTAGAATTGATTTTCCTTGACCAAAGCAGAGTTAGGAATGGAATTGGTTCTCCTGGTGATAGTAAGAATGCTATCGCAACTATTAATGTTAGTGACTTTAATGGCACTGGGTATGGTAGTGTATCTGATTTTACTATTACTAATAAAGGAAGTGATTATATCAAAGGTGATATTCTAACAGTTGCAGATGCTGATCTTGGTAGACTTTCTAATGCTATTTCTTCTCAAAGACTAGCAATCAATGTAGATCATATTGGTCTTGCACAACTTAATACTAAATTGAGTTTAGTTCAAGTCAATAAGTTGTCTGAGAATGACCTTCTTAAAATTGATAGCGAAATTGTCAAAGTTGTTAGTATTGACTCTAGTAATAGAGAAGTAACAATTGAAAGGGGTATTGAAGGTAGTAATATTGTAGATCACTTTGATGGAACGCTTGTATCTCTATACAAAGGTGTCTATAGATTTGATGCGAATTCAAGACCTCTAGGAATTGGTCCTAACGATCCAACTATTATTTCATATGACTCTACAACACAGAACATTGTGTTGGCATATGATTATAGTTCTACTTCTCCTAGAGAAGTTACTCTAAGTAGCGTATTCCAAGATAATAGTTCTCCTAAGAAGTCTATTGCTCTAAGTTCTGTTGTTCCTGGAGAAAATAGACTAGAATTTTCTAAAGATGTTAATTTTGCTACGTTTGGTGTTAATACTGATATTAGAATTCAAAAATACTACAATTATGTGTTTGACACTAGTCATGTTTCTATGCAAGGTGTCTTCCTAGATTTTTCTGCTAGCAGAACAGGAACTATCTTCACAGAAGAAAAAATAGTAAGTGGCATTCAACCTGGCAATGCTGGTTCGTTTGTTTCAATTACTCTCGGATTTGGTCCAAATATTGTAGGTCAGACTCAACAGAGATTCCCAGTAAACTTTGACACGTATTATTACTTTATTAAATCAAATAGTGATGTTAATACTGATGGTGCAGCTCTACGAGTTATTGATGATCCAATTGCAGGTTCTAAGCAAATCTTGTTCTCTAGTCAAACTAAATTTGCATATGCTTATACAGAGACTCCTGATTACAATGGCAAAGGATCTTTAAGGTATAACACCGATTCCCCATTTGCTATTGGTAAAATTAAATCTGCAACTATTGACAATAAAGGTATAGATTACAAAAGATTGCCAGTAATTACTGGATGTAATGTTGATTCTGACAATCAACCAAACCTTAAAGTTCAATGGGATTCTATTACAAAAACTATTCTTGGAGTTGAAATTTTACAAGGTGGCAAGAATTTTGTATCACCTAAAGCATATGTTAGTAGAGGTGATGGTACAGGAGCAGTATTTAATGTATTCCAAGATGCTGGCAGAATTGTTAGAATAGATGTTGTTAATGAAGGTAGTGGATATAATTACATTCCTGAAATTACTATCTACGAAGGCGGAGTAGAAGCATACTTTGGATCTAATAATATTGGATTACCTAAGAATGTGAGTATTGTTAAAAATGGTGGTGGATACCATAATGATACTACTATTCTACCTAAATTTACATCACACTATGCTCTTATTATTAGAGGACAATCTAAGTTTTTCAAAGGAGAAAGAGTTGAGCAGAGAGATGGTAATCGTTTAGTATTCAGTGCAATTATTTCTGATAAGGGATGGAGACTTGGTACTAACATTATAAGATTAGAAAAAATTACAGGTAATGTAGATTTCAATTTACCGCTAGTTTCGGTAATGCAAACATCAAGATCTGTTGAAGTAGTAGATGTTTTGTCAACTCAATTTAAACCTACCATTAAATCTTTCTCAGATAACATGGGTAGGTTTACATCCGATAAGGGAAAAATTGGTGATAGAAATCAAAGACTTACCGATTCTTTCTTCTACCAAGATTATTCTTATGTAATTCAATCCAAGACTCCTATTAATACGTGGAGAGACTTGATCAAGCAAACTACGCATCCAGCTGGTTTCTTGATGTTTGGTGAAGTTGTCATTGAAAGTGAACAAGAAAGTTCAATGCCAATTGAACAACCAAAGTCGGATAAAATTTCTTTTATCGAACTAGCACCTAAAAATGTTACAGTAGAAAGAAAATCTACTAGAGTTACTCAAAGTTCAATTAGAGTTAGAGATACCAATCTTCGTAGAGGTGTTGGTAGTGTTTCCATTAATGAGTATGATACTGAAGGTATTCTATCTAAAGAATTAATTTTAGCACAAGATTTCTCTGGTCGCTATGCAACTCAGGAAGATTATATTGGACCTATCAAATCAATTACAAAAGTAGGTGATGGCACTTCTGAGATTGCTGTTGGTTTTGGTGGTGGAACTAACTTTACCACTATTGCTGGTGAATATAATCACTGGGTCAAGTTTAAAATGCTTGGCAACACCAATAATCAACCTGCCATCACTCCTTATGTTGATGCTACTTCTCCTGCACAATCATGGAGCGGATCATTACACAACTACTCTATTCTCCCAAATGATGAGTATGTAACCAGTGGAGGTGGTAATTTTGATCTGTCAAAGATCAATCTTATGACTATTGGTTTCATGCCTGAGTTTGGTGAGTTCTCAAGTAATCAAGGTACTTCAAATACTGAATTTGGTGCGGTTATCCAATCAAACGAATCTGACTTTTCTGAGATTGCATCAGGATTTGAAGTTGGTGATACTATTACTTTTTATGAAAATGCTTCAACGTTTGTTAAAGTTGAAGTTGTAACTGTAGATTCTCCAGCATACCACCCAACGCTAGGTGTTATTGGTGATGGTAATGTTCTTGGAAGAAGAACCTTCCAACTTTTAGACAAAGCAAATAATTTAGCATACTCACCATATAATGAGCAAGAAACATTCATTACTTTAAATGGTGTTGCACAAGAACCAAAAAAAGCATACGAGATAAGTGGAAGTCAAATTACATTTGCATCTGCTCCTTTAGGACCTCAGTATCCTATTACTGGGGAAAATTTTGATGATACTTACACTACAGATCCAACAAAGTTTGTATGTAAATCATTTAAATTTAAAAATGATACATTTAATGATAAGTATCTTAAAAAAATTAAAGATATTTCTGGAAGTTTTGATGGTATTTCTACAGAGTTTGCATTAAGTTGGGATGACGATACTATTGTTAAAACTGACACCAAAGAAAATCTTCTAATTTTTGTTAATGGTGTTTTACAGGCAGTAAATACCGCATATACTATTAGAAGGAGTGCTAATGATTCCCAAACAGATATTATTGTATTCATTGAACCACCAAGAAATTTCTATGATGTTATTGACTACACTCCAGAACAATTAGATCAAAAAGAATATTTCTATGGATATGGTGTTGGTAGTTACGATAGACTTAGAATTGATGAGAGATTGATTCCTTATCGTGGTGAGGGTCCATATCTTGTATTTGATGAAGAAACTGATACAGTCAAAAATATTAATGAAGCAGACTTTGCATTAGTGTTTGTTGATGGTGTTCTACAAGCACCTGATACTTATAAGTTGAATGGACCAAATATTTCGTTTACAGAAAAACTTATTAAGTATATTCCTAGTACTGGAGAATCTTTAGCAAGCAAAGTAGAAATTATTTCTTTGTTTGGTAGACAAGTTCCTAAAACTTTATCTGCATATGATTATGATAGAATTATTTTTAGAAATGAAGTTAGTATAGTTCTAACTAAAGTATTAGATGATCCTAATGGAAAAGATGAATATATTGAGTGGCAGGAAAACTTTACTGCTTTTGATCCTTCTGTTACCAAGAATGTATTCACATTTGATGATAATGGTAACAGAGTATTCATTGGTAAACTTAATAGTGTAAGATTTGATCTTCTAGAAGACGGAACAGCAACTGGCAATGCAAAACCAGGAGTTGTTGCAGAACAACTAACTATCAAGATTCTCAATGCAGAAAACCTTAAGTTTACCGCAAATGATTATGATCCAAGAGTTAGCGATGATGATGAACTAAGAATTAAAGGAATCTTCATTACAGACCAAACTGACTTTACTGATTTCGTAAGTTTCAACTCAGCATATCCTATCTTTAAAATTGATTGGGAATATTCTAAAAATGCTGATGGTGAAAGGGTTCTTGTTCAAGATATTCCTGATTGGTTGAAAGGATCTAAACTAGGTGATGATGCATACTTCAATCTTTATAATAATCTAGTTGACATTGCTCCTGGCGATGAAATTATGATTGATGGTGAGAAAGATTACAGAAAAATTTTGTATATCCCACCAGAAGTAAAAGGAAGAAACTTCAACAACGGACAGACTGCCAAATTTGAGCACTATAGTCCTATTGAAGTTACTAACTATAATGATATAGTAAGAGGAGAAGGTCTTAGTGTTACTTGCACTATTGGTGATGGTGGTGCCGTCACTGGTGTTGGTTTTAGTGACCTTGAGTGGAATAGAAGAGATCTAAAACTCTTTTTTGATACAGGTATTCTACTACAACCAACAGCATATCAGTATTTTGTTCCACCTCAAGTTAAATTTATTCCTGTCGATGGAAGAGGTGGTGGTGCAAGAGCAGAAGTTCTCACTATTGCAGGACAAGTTTTAGATGTTATTCTCCTTGAGGGTGGTAGTGGATACACTCAACCACCTAGGGCAGTTGTAACACGAGGATATAACGTTCTACGTAAACCAAATAGAACTATTCAATCTAACTATAGACTTGAGATTGGAACACAAATTGGTTTACAACAGCAAACTACCATTGCTACAGAGATTATTATTTCTGGTCAGGGACAATCTACTGGTCTCTTCTCTCTCATCTCATTTGGTATTGTTGGTTCAGTTACACCAATTGATAACGATGAAATTGTTAACATCATTACACCTGAGGCAGAAGAAGTTGGTGATCAACTAGGGTTGCCTGAAGGTAACTCTATTATCTTTACTAATAGGGATCCATTCACTGCAATTGATCAAGTTGCATCTGAACTTCTTATTAATGAGACTCTCATCACAGTTACACTTGATAACCCAATTGCAAGTATCACTAACATCAGTCCTGCTGGTGGTGTTGACGTTATTATTAATAATTTACAGAAGATTATTAATACACCAATTGCATACTTCCGTGAAGAATCTGCATCTGCAACTGGTGCATTGTTGGATTCCCCACTATCTCCAATAGGTACTACTCTATATGTTAATAATACGTCTCTGTTTGCAGACGTTGGTAAACTACAAGTTGGTAGAGAGATTGTTGGATATGAAAGAAAACTACAAGATAGATTCCTTAATGTTACTAGAGGTCTTGATAGAACTGTAGCAGTTGCTCATCCTGCAGGTCAATACATCAGAACTATCCCAGATTCTGTAAGGGTTATTGATGCTGGTCCTAGAAGCATTATTGCTACTATCGTCAGTGTTGCACAGAGTGATGTATCCAACATTGAAGTTAAGAATCAAATTCACTCCATCAGTGATATTGTAGACGTTCAGGTAGATACTAACCTTAAGATGACTCTACAGAAGGAGATTCAGCCTTCTGTAACTGAAGTATCTGTTGCAATTCAAAATTATGTAATCTCACTAACTGAATCTTCTGTATTGATGAGCAGTGAGAGTGTATCTGTTGCTGCATCTACAATTCAATCTATTAATAGTGCTGAACTTCCTCAGCAGGTTCTTACTGACGTTATTGAATATGAGATTGCTCCATACCTAACATACAATGATCAAGTTATAACTCTACAGCTCACTTCTACAGCAACTCCAACTGAGTCTTCTGTCTTGATGAGTGATGAAAGTGTATCTGTCGTTGCATCTACAATTCAAACTATTAATAATGCTTCTATTGTAACAGAAAAGGCACTAGATCTACATACTTCACAAGTTGAAACATCAGTCTCTCAATCTCTACAAATATTTGCAGCAATTCCTCCAAGCACTGATCCAGGTGGACTCAATTCACCAATTCCAGTTGCTTCTATTCTAAGTACTGAAACTGCTCTATATGCAGTTATTCACGGAACTGAAACTGAAGTTGCTATTCTTGGCAACCATCTACCAGTTATTGATGGTAAAGATAAACCTGCAGATATTACGTTAAATAGAGAGATGGGAGTCTTAGACTTCTTTGAAGAACTAGTTGTACTAGAAACCAGTGTCCTTCTCCGTTAAAATCAATGCCACAAACGCAGTTACAATTAGCAAGTCCTTATAATGAGGTACTTAAAAGAAATACTTTAGTTATTAAAGTAGAAAATTTTAAGCAAAGAAAACCAGAGGGATTTGATTCGTTTGATTCTGGTAATGCTTTCCATACTCTTGCGGCTTTTGAAAAGCACATTTTCAGTGGTGATAATGTTATTGATGATTTAACAAGAGAATTTCCTACTCTTCAAATTAGAGATTTTGAATTAAGACCAGATTCTTCATTCACATTGACAGGTAATAAATTCAATTTTGCTGGTTCTACTCAAGCATTACCTTTTGGTTCTAGCATCAATAGTCTACAAGTACTGACTACTGATGAGTCAAATCAAACAATTCTTGAAGCAGAAACTAACATTACAAGATTTGGAAGTGCTGGTCATCTTTTTATTGGTGGTAGTGCGCGTACTCTTTTTGAGTATACATCTAAGACTGCCACAGGATTTATTGGTTATGTTAAGTCTGGAAATGTGAATATTCCGCCTTCTACGGAGTTCATCCAGTATTCTGTTGATTGATCAAACTATATTGTATAAATAAATCAAGACAACAACGTTCTAGAGAAAAAATAAATGGCTGCAATTATTTCAGACAAATTTAGAATTTTCAATGCTAAACAATTTCTAGAGTCTCTGTCCGAAGGCAGTAGTGATACTGGATCCGACAGAACTAGAATGTACTTCTTTGTGGGTCGTCCACAAGCATGGAATTCATACTTGGAGATTTACTCCGCAAACGCAACAGCATTTACTGCTGGTCAGTTTGTTTATGTTTCTAGCGATACGAATGGATCGTATACTTGGGCAAATGCACCTTTCAAGGCAAGCATTGTAGCAGTATACGAAAATTCTCTTATCCTTAGTTCAGTTTCTCCAAGTACATCTTCAACTCCTCTCCCCAACTCTGTAGTTGAAGGTTGGAACGGAGCATCCGATACAGGAGCAGAAGCAAGAGCAGGTGTATATCGCTTTGCTACAGAAGACACCCCTCCTACTCCACTGGATCACCAGTCGGAAAAATTTGATGTTTATGATGAAATTATTGCTGCTAAGCGTATCACCGATTCGTTTGCCCGTGGTGTAATTACTCGTTACGATTGGAACACGCTTGCTGCGGAACCTCGTTTCGACATGTACAAGCCTGACTACACCGCAACCACGACTGGTCAGATCGGCAAACTAGCACTTACTAATGCTGCATCTCTAGCAACTGCTAAGTACTATGTAATCAACTCTAACTACGAGGTATTCAAGTGCCTCTATAATGGTGAGTTCCCTGGCAGAACTTCCCCTAACCCTCAGTACGAACCCAAGACCTCTCCTTCTGCTGGTCAAGGTACTTATAATGGTAATGTGTTTACCGAAGGTGCTGACCTAGAAGTTTCTGAAACTGCAGGTTATGCTTGGAAGTATATGTACACCATCCCAACAGATGATGTTCTTCGCTTCCTTTCTACCAACTTCCTACCCATCAACCTACCATCGGAAAGCACTAGAGCTGCTGTCCAATCTGCTGCGGTTGAAGGTGCAGTAAACGTTGTTCTAGTAGAAGAAGTTGGCGGCGGTCTTCCTAACGGAACCCACTATGCACCTATTAATGGTGATGGTCAACTTGCTGGCGGTACTGAAGCAGTTGTAGAAATCGTAGTTGCTTCTAATGTTATCCAGTCTGCTAAAATTGTAACAGAAGGTGCTGGTTATACTTATGGTTCAGTCAACCTTGCTGACGGCGTAACAGTCGGTGGTATCAAGACTGGTCTATTCACTACTTCTGCACTTACAACTGGACGCACTGGCGTTTCTGGCACAGGTGCTTTGGAAGTTATTATTGCCCCCGAAGGCGGTCATGGTTCAGACATGGAGTCTGAGTTCGGCGCTAAGCGTGTTATGACGAACATTCGTTTGACCTACGCTGAAGGTTCTGGCGACTTCCCCGTTGATAACGACTTCCGTCGTATCGGCATTATCAAGGACCCATACAACTACGGCACTACCGATTTCGCAACTAACGACACCCGTAATGGTTTGTTTGCAGTTAAGATCGAAAATGCAACTGCTGACTACAATGCTGATGAAGAAATTACTCAAGCATTGTCTTCTGGTGGTACTGCAAAAGGCACCGTAGTTTCTTGGACTCTTGATTCTGGTTCTACCACTGATGGTGTTCTTAAGTACATCCAAGTCCCTGGTTTGCATGCAGAAAACGGAGTTGTAAGAGAATTTGATTCTAGTGCTGCTGTTGTTGGTACTTCATCTCTTGCTTCTGGCACAGTTGATACAACAACCACTGCTGTCACACTTCTAGGTGTTAGTTTCACCAATGGTCAAGGTAATCCTGAGATCGAAGCGAACTCTGGAGATGTCATTTATGTTGAGAACAGAAGACTCATCACACGTGCTCCTGACCAAATTGAAGACATCAAGTTAGTAATTGAGTTCTGACCTCCTAAATAACGTTAGGAAAACCAGGACGTTAGTGCATATACAATGCCTCAAAATACTAACTTAAACGCATCGCCTTACTTTGAAGACTTTGATTCTCAGAATAATTTCTATAAGGTCTTGTTTAGACCAGGGTTTGCGGTACAGACTAGAGAACTAACAACTCTCCAGTCTGTATTACAAACTCAATTAGAATCATTCGGGAGGAACGTCTTCAAGCAAGGCGATCTTGTTGTGCCTGGAGAAGTCGGGTTCAATACGAAACTAAATTACGTTAAACTATCTTCTGTTTCTGAGGTTGCAATCAGTGACGAAGCAGGAAACGTTGTATATCAAAAATATGACATTAGTCAACTGGTCGGTCTGAAAATTCAGGGTGTATCATCTAGTGTTATTGCAAGTGTTATTGCTACAGAATTTGGTTCTGATACAGAATCAGATACAATTTATGTCAATTACTTAGACTCTGGTGCATCTGGTGACGAAGAGAGATTCCGTCAAGGTGAGACTTTAGAAGTAATTGGTGGTGTTAATTCTCCTCTATTGGTTGTCGGAACTGATGGAGTATCTCTTCCTACCAGTATCAGTGTTACTGATCCTGACACAGGTATTGAACAATTTATTGATAGTCCCGCATTGGGATTTGCTTCTGCTATAAAAGTAGAAGAAGGTATTTACTTTGTTAATGGATATTTTGTAAGAAATGCTGAGCAACTTTTAGTTGTTAGCAAATACTACGATGCACCTTCCAGCAAAATTGGTTTTAAAATTGTAGAGTCTCTGGTTACACCTGAGGAAGATAGTTCTTTGTATGATAATGCAAGGGGTTATTCTAATTTCTCTGCTCCTGGTGCTCATAGACTTAAAATTAGTCTAGAACTTGTTAAGTATGGTTACTATGATCTAACTGATAAGAATTTTATTCAACTACTACTTATTAAAAGTGGTACTATTCAGAAACAAATTAAAGCAAATGACTATTCTCTTGTAGAAGCAGCAATTGCTAAGAAAACTTTTGACGAATCTGGTGATTATGTTGTAGAACCATTCCCTCTACAAGTTAGAGAGTATTATCAAAATGATAATAACTTAGGATTCTATACTGCCGATGCTGATGGACTTGTTAATGGTCTATCAGTAAATCAAGCATCCGCAAAACTCCTAGGAACTATTGGTTCTGGTAAAGCATATATTAAAGGATATGAAGTTAAAAATAAAGAGAGTAAGTATCTCGAAATTGATAAAGCAAGAGATACAATTAAAAGAGAAAATCAGACACTAAAAACAACAGGTCTGACTTCCTTCTATATTAGTAACGTATATGGTACAACCCCACTTAATGCAGAGGGTGCTGAACTAACATCGTATCCTACACTATTTTTAAATTCTACTTACAATGATGGTTCTGTCGGTCTTAATGACACAGAAGCAAATGATGGTGTCAAGCAGACTACCAATCGCCGTGGACAAGGATATGGCGTAGAAGAAGGAGTCAAGACAATCTATTGTCAGATTGAAGCTGGATCTGGTTTTGGCATCGCAGATATGACTGATGCTAACTTTAAATCTACGTTTAAAAAATTATATTTTATCAAAACTAGATCTTCTAGTCAGGTTACCAGTTTTGGAGAGGTAGATGTTTTAGCATTCTCAATTGTATCCCGTCCAGAAATTTCTGCCGCTGGTGCAAATCAATTTGTTGAAATTACAGTAAAAGGAAATAGATCTGAACTAGATATTTTTGTAATTGATTATGATGCATCAGCATCAAATAAACTGAGGAAGTTATTTAAATCACAAGCAGATGTTGAAGATAATAGTAGCGAACTATTTGATCTGCGTGATTATAATGAAACTATTACACCTATCGTAGGTATTGCTAAACCAAAAAATATTGCTCTAAAAGAAATTAGTTCTGGTTTTAATAAAGATCTTGATAAAATTGTATCTAAAGGTAGACTTGCTGGTGGTCTAGAACAATACAATTCTATTTTTGACCTTTCATATTTTGCTCCTCAATTCTTCACAAGAATTCTTTTAGAAACACAAATTACTGGAGATTCTTTTAATCCTGGTAAGTACATTTATGGTTCCATAAGTGGTGCTATTGCTGTTATTGAGGGAGGTACATTGGCTACCTACTCGTCAGTCGCCAAGTTGTTTGTTACTATGGTGTTTGGCGAGTTTAAAGGTGGTGAAACAATTACATCAGAAACTGGCGAAACAATTAAGATTGCGACAGATAATACAATTTCTCACTTTATTATTCCTACTAGGGGAGATAGTTACGCTGCAGGAACAAGAATTATTCTTGATGGTGTTACTTTTGACGAGTCTTCAATTGCTATTGTTAGATCTGGTGCAGGTGCTTTAGATAGTATCTATGTTAGCGATAGAAATTCTACAGACACTCTATACTCACGTCCTCCGATTGTTGAGTTTACTGGTACTGTCCCAACTAATGCTGCTATTGTTACTCCTGTTCTATTCAGAAATACAGTATATACATATTCTCCAAAGAATATTAAATCTGTATTCTCTCAGTTTGGTTCTGGTAATGCCAATAAATTCTCTGCTGATATTGAACTCGAAAAGACTGGATATGTCAATACACTTTCAGTAACTGACTTTACCTTCTCAGGCACTGCAGGGTACAAGTTTATCGAGTGTAATGGATTTGGTGGTGATGCATCGAAGAACCTTGTTCAAGGCGACGTGGTGCAGTTCTCGGACGTTACTGGTGCCGTATATAAGTACATCGTTCAATATGCTACTAGACCTGACGGAACAAAGAGATCGAGAATCTATCTAGATAGAGTTCTGCAGGCAAATGCAGAGAATGCTTCTGTTGTTCTGCAAAGACCAATAATTGAAAATCCAAGCGGTACTCTAGTTTTCCCAACTGGCGACAAGCAGATTAAGACTCTTATTGATTCTTCAGAAGACTCTAAAATCAAATATTATTTTAGAAGAGATTTTATTACGAGTGCTGCATCTGCTAGTGGAAACTTAACTTTTGCTGCTCAACTTCCATTTGGTACTCAACGCTTTGCTCCTTTCTCAGATAAGAACTTCTTGATTACTGTTCTAGAGACAGGTGTTGCTGAGCATGCTATTGATTCGAGTGGAGCTCTTCAATTGTTTGGTGGTCCTCTTAAGAAAGGTGATGTAGTTTACGTTGATCCTGAATATGTAACTATTGCTCAATCAGATAGTAATCTAACTGCAGGAAGTGTCACAATTAATTTCCCTGAAAATCATTTTGGTGATATCACTGCTCTGCGTACTGCTCTAGAAGCAAGAGCTGCAAATCCTCAATCAGGTGATCCCGATTGGACTCTTCCTGAAAACAACTTCCCTAAGATGAAGTTGACTGCTACTTTAGAAGTATCTAAAGCAAAACCAAGACTCAAAACTTCTATTCTGAACAAGCAAATTATTGTTCAATCTGGAGGAACTTCTGTAGTACCACTAAGAGGACAAGAACTTGGTGGCGAAACTATTCAAATTACTTCTTACTCAGATGTCTTCAAATTAAGATATGTTTATGAAGGATCTGTTTCTTCTCCTCCTACTGTAGATGCTGGAGGTAATCTTATTAGCGGAGTAGATGTTTCTAATAAGTATACATTTGACAATGGACAAAGAGATACATTTTATGATGTTGCAAGATTGGTTTTAAAACCAGGTCTTACTGCACCTACAGGTCAACTTGTAATTGCATTTGATTACTTCGAGCACTCACAAGGTGACTTCTGTACTATCGATTCGTATTTGCATGAAGCAGGTGTAACTGAGAAAGACATTCCATCTTTTAACTCATCTGTTAGTGGTTTAGTATCACTTAAAGATGTTATTGATTTCAGACCTAAAGTAGATAACTCTAACATACTTCCTGGATATCAAGATAAAACTTTCCTTTCAGAATCTGACTTCTTGTCATTCTCTGGTGTATCTGGTATTCCCGCTAATTGTCCATCGGATGATTCTAATCTAGAATTTACTATCAAGTATAATAAAGAGCAATACCTTGATAGAATTGATGGTGTGTTCTTGAATACTGATGGAAATTTTGTTGTTAAGAAAGGAAATTCTTCACTTAACCCATCACGTCCAGAGACAATCAGCGATTCTACTCCACTCTACTATCTCTACATTCCTGCATTTACAGATTCTTACAGAGATGTCCGTATTATTCCTGTAGAGAATAAGCGTTACACGATGAAGGATATTGGAAAATTAAATCAACGTGTCGAACGTCTAGAGTATTATACTTCTCTTAGTGTTTTAGAACAGCAAACACTGAACATGCAAGTTACCGATGATATTGGTCTTGACAGATTTAAGTGTGGTTTTTATGTAGATAACTTTGAAACACATAAAGGAGATATCAAATCAATAGATCATGTATGTTCTATTGATACTCAGCAGTCTGTTCTTAGACCACAAGTTAGTGAAGATAGTTTCCTCGTCAAGGAAATTAATACTAGAAATGATCAAAGAGAAGTTTCTGGTTATGTTAACAATAAAGGTGTTCTAACACTACCATATACTAATCGTAGATTACTTGGTAATAATTTTGCTACGAAGACAATTAATCCAAATCCATTTGTTGTTCTTCAATATGTTGGTGATCTATCCGTAGACCCCAATGTTGATTCTTGGTACGATAGATCTATTGCTCCTCTAGTTACAGATAACAATACGGATCTATTTGTACCCTTCCTTGCTAAAGAAGATCTAGAAGTGGCATTCGCAAGTCTGTACAATTCCTTTATTGTAACCTGGTCTGGCACCGAAAGATCTTTCTATAATATCAATCCTCTATCAAAAACCAATACAGAAATATCTGGTGAAGAAGTTATCAAAGCAAATGTTGCGAGTTCTTCTAATATCAGTCCGATGAATAATGAGATCGGTAAAGGTATTTCTTCTAGAACTAGTCGCGGTAAGTCTGTTGCAGCTGCACTGCAATATTTTGCTCGCAGCATTCCAGTTAAATTTACCATCCGTAGACTTAAACCAAAAACTGAAGTATACGTATACTTAGAAGGTAAGAAGATTAACAGATGGGTTGTTCCTGATATTAGATTTACTGGTATTCCTGGCAACTCATTATCTACTTTCAATGCACCTATCATCACTGACGAAAGTGGCAATGCTAGTGGTATTGTTTTGATCCCTGCTGGTAAAGCACCTAGAGAATCTGCTGCATGGACAGGAGAAGCAGAAACAGTATCGTATGATGATTCATCTGAAGAAGTTAGAATTACTACTGGAGAAAAAACTTTACGCTTTACTTCCAGTGCAACGAACCGCAACAAAGCAGATGTAGAAACATTTGCAGAAACTAAGTTCTATGCATCAGGTCTTCTTCCCGATAATCCTGCTAGCATCGTATCCACGAAACCAGCATACTTCAAGGCAAATGAAGGAACTCAATTGGTTACAAATAATACCGAAGTTGAGCAAAAACCAAATCCTTTAGCACAAACATTTAAAGTTGAAGAGTATGATGAAGGTGTGTTTGCTACTGGTGTAGATCTATACATTTCTAAGAAGAGTGATTCTATTCCTATTAGAGTATACCTTACCGATGTAGATTCAGAAAAACCAGGTAAAAATATTATTCCTGGCACAGAAATTGTCAAGGAACCATATACTTATGTTAAAGCATATGTATCAGCTTCTGTAACTGTTATTAAGGAAGAAAATATTATTGGTGTAACAACCAATGCTTCTGGTCCTATCCTTAAAATCTTAGACAAGAACAATAACCAACTTCCTGTATCAGAAGATAATGAAATTCAATTAAATAACGAACAAGTATATACTTTTGTTCTATCTAATAACAATGGTACTGCTTTCATAGCAAACGAGGAATTAAAACTTAACTCTATTACAGTATTCAATAACGCAAACAATACAGAGATCTCTGCACGTATCGCAAAAGACTCTGGTGTTGTTTCTGTAATGAAAGTAACTAATACAGGATCTAATTATGATTCTGCAACTATCACCATTGAGTCTCCAAGTCTTCCTGGTGGCAGTAACGCTACTGGTAGTGTTAAAGTATCTGATGGTCTCATCTATGACACTACAATTACACTTTCTGGTAGAGGTTATACAGAACCACCTTCTGTTGTTATTAGAGGATCTGGTATCGGTAACACTGGTGCTACTATTGAAACTGAAATTGAAATCACAGAACCTGCTGTCAGAATGGGTGTTGCTGAAGATGTGGATGGCGGTATCCCATCAGTAACTCCAACTAACTTTATGTTTGACTACCCTGTATTCTTGCAAAACAATACAGAATATTCTCTAGTTGTAGAAACTGATTCTAAAGACTATAACATTTGGGTATCTAAGTTAGGTGAAACTGAAATTGCTACAAATACAACAGTTACCACAAATCCATCACTAGGATCTGTTTACAAATCACAGAATACTGGTTCCTGGGTAGAGGATCTATTTGAAGATATTAAATTTACTCTATACAGAGCAGAGTTTGATATCTCTAATACTGCATCCATTGATCTCACAACTATTAGTCAAGGTTATGAGAACATGATCGAGAATCCTCTAGAAACATATGCATTTGCTAATGCCAATGCAACATCATCTCTCTTTAAAAATAACAATAACATTATTAAAGTAAATCATAAAAATCATGGTTTTGATTTAAACAATTCGTATGTATTCTTTAAAAATTTAGATACGACTGCTGGATTCACTCAAGGTTCTTTGAATACAACTCTATTTAAAGTTTCCAATGCTGGTCTTGACACATTTAATATCAGTGGTATTGGTAGAGCAGCAGACACAATTACTGGTGGCGGCGCAAATGGATTGATTGCTTCTAATAAAAAATATGAAAGACTATTAGCACAGATTGCTTACTTGCAGTCTCCTTCTACAAACATCGAAACTTTTGTTAAATCAACAGATGTTATTGCTGTTGACTCTTCAACTGAAAACTATAACTCATATGGTCCAGTAGATTTTGAGAAGACTTTCCTAAATGAAGAGCAATTCTTTATTAATCAAAAAGTAATTGCTTCTGATATTAATGTTTTGATGAATGATTTAGAAAGAAGTCTTACTTACAGATTAAATCTATCATCCAACAAATCTTATCTTTCTCCAATTATTGATTTAAATACCTCTTCTATTAAAATTTCTTCTAATAGAGTTGAGAATGCCAAAGGAAAGGAAGGAAGATATGGCAAGAGATTGCAAGTTGTAGAATTCTTCCCAGTATATTCATTTGTTGTCGCTGGTAATAGTGTTGACGTAAGTCTTGGACAAACAGTAGAAGGTGTTGGTTACGAGGCAAGCGGTATTGAGGCATCTGGTGCTCGCGGAGAAATTGTATTCTGGAATCAATCAAACTCCACGATACTTGTCAAGGTTAAAAATCAAAGCAACTTTATATCTGGAGAGCAATTATTCTTCTCCATTCAATCGCAAGCAGGTGAAAGTTTTGAAAATGACACCATTAGAATTTCTGGGGCGGCACCACAACTCATTAGACCTAACTTCAATTTTGATCAATTAGTGACAGCAATTAATCCTTCTGCCACTACGACAAATTATGATAATTTAATTGCAGGAACAGTTACTTCTTGGGATGTTCCTAATCAAATATTGATTTTGGAAAATGATAAAGAACCTGTCAATTCTGACTATAATTCAGATAACAAATCTGGTTCATTTGTTAGAGCACAGCAAGTTGCAGATCAAGCATCTGATATTCTTAGAGTTGGTGATCTTGTTTCCTGGTCTGGGTTGATAGCAGGTTATGAAAAGTTATACGAAATTAAATCTATGAGATTTACTGATGGAGTTGACTTTGTTCCTGAAAATAGTGCTAAAGAAACATCTGCTGTTGCTAAGTACACCACAAAAGAAATTGCTCTTAAGACTCAAGCATCAGGAATTGATGTTATCATTACTGCAAACGTATCAAATTCTGAAAATATTAAACTATCCTACAAAACAAAAACAACTTCTGTTCAGAAGAAATTTGAGGATATTGAATGGATTCTATTTAATGATACTGGTATGCCTATCAATCCAGAGAATGCAACTCCACAAAATACTATCTCCGCTCAGAAAGAAGAACAATCTGCTTATCAAGAGTTCAGATATAGTGTTGACAACTTAGATGACTTTATTTCGTTTGGTGTCAAAGTTACCATGTCATCTGATGATCCTGCATATGTACCCAAAATTCAGGATATTAGAGTAGTTGCTTCGGTATGATAAAGGTTGAAGGTCATGATGGTCTTTATCGAGACCCAGATTCGGGGGCGATTGTAACTACACGATCGTCTCCTAATAAGACCGCATCCCATACAATCAAAGGAATGCGGACTGACATAAATACATTGAAGGAAGAACTATCTGATATTAAACATCTTCTTAGAGAGATATTAAGAAATGCCAGCAATTAACGTCGCAAAAACAGATACCTTTGAGATTCAAAGGCAGAAGATCAATAATATTGGAACGCAAATTTTCAATATTTCGGCTGGTGGTAGTGACCTGGCTACTGGAGAATTAAAACTAGGAGACGGAACTAAAACAGCTCCTTCTCTGGCATTCACTAGTGAAGGAACTTTAGGTTTATACAAACCAGCATCACAAGAGATTGGTTTTGTTGCTGCTGGTAAAGATATTATCAACTATAGACCAGATGGTATTTACTCTTTCCAAGATCTTTATATTAGAAAAAGAATTCTATTGAATTCTGGTCTTACTATTCAGGATGAAGGTCAGAATTATGATCCAGGTGTATATACTGGTCTTGACCTAACAGGTGGTTCTGGTTCTAATGGTTTAATTGACATAGTTGTTGAAGCGTTTAATGGATCTGTAACTAATAATGGTAATAACTATCTTTCAGGAGATTATAGTGATATTCCTTTAGTTACTGATGGTAGTGGTTCTGGAGTTCAGGTCTCGTTTTCTACTGCCGCACCAGTAATTGCAATTGGAAACGCTGGTAGTGGTTATGATGATAATGAATATGGTTCTGTTGAACCAGTATCATCTGGAAATGGAACTGGTTTAGTTGTAACACTAATTGTTGCTGGTGGTGTATTGACATCTGTTTCTGTAGACGAAACAGGAAGTGGTCACGATTCATCCGATACATTTACAATTGATAACACGACGCTAACTTATATTGATGAAGCTACAGGACTAGAGTCACAGAGTGGTGGTTCTGGCATTCAATTAACTATTAGTAATAACGTTAATGAAGTTGATGTAGCAACTTTAACTTTTCAAGAAAAAGGATCTGGTCACGCAGTTGGAAACAATCTAACAACTCCTGGTTCTATAACTAAAACAGCAGATTTGCCTGGTGCGGTAACTGGTCTTTCGACTACAGTTAGTACTGCTAGTGCAAACATTACAGTATCCTCAACTACTGGTATTGTTAATGGAATGATTGCTACCCAGACTGGTGGGGATGGCGCTATTGAAGGAAGTTCAGTTGTACAAAGTGTTATTAATGGAACCACTATTCAACTATCTGAGTTGCCAACAGTAGCTGGTACTGCAACTATTGATTTTACTAGTGATCCTGTTGACACTATAACTGTTAGTGACGCAAGTGATGTAATTAATGGTGGTATTGTTACTGGTGGTGGATATACTGGCGTTGTTGGTGGCATTGATTACGATCTGAATGTTATTACTTTAGATCCAGCACCAGTAGGTGGTGCTCAAGCAGGAGTTACATTTACTATCGCTCCACCATACGGATCTGGTAGTGGATTTAACTTTGAAATTGATGCTGTTGGTGTTGTTACTACAGGAACTTTATCATCTTCGGGTGAAGGTAATGGTTATGCTGTTGGTGATGTACTAACAATTAACCCACTCAGTGTTACTCAACCACTTGAATACGAGACTATAGTATTTCCTGGTCAGTTACTTACTGTTGCTTCTCCAATTAATGTTAGCGTTGGTAGTGTAATTAACGGATACACTCCACCTGATACCGAAGCAGGAACACCTGCAGAATATGGCGAAGACATGGAAGTCATTGCTATCACTGCAGGAAGTCCTGGTGCGGCAACTGGATTTATCGCAGGGTCTGCTACTCAATTAGATGCAGGTGCTGAATTCGGTATTAATAGTTCTGGAGTATTCACAGTTGTTACTTACGATCCTGCAGGAAGATTTTATATTGATGATGGAAACGGATCAAATCTCCAACCAAATTACACACTATACTCAGGTAACACATACTACTTCAATCAATCTGATGGAAGTTTTTCAGTTCACCCAATGAGTTTCTCGCAGCATCCTGATGGAACTAGGAATGTTGTTGAAAATATTACTACTACGCTATCAGTAGGTTCAAATACTTTTACTGCTAGTAGTACTACTGGTATTCTAGAAGGAATGATTGTTGCTGTTACAGATGATGGTCCTGGTGGTGTTTCAATCGGAACAACCGTTACCAGTGTTGTTGGTACTACAATTACCATGTCCGAACCTGCTGTAGCAGATGGAGCAGCAACTCTAAGTTTCTCTGGTGCGGCATATACTGATGGCGTAGTACAGGGTGCAGCAGGAAACCAAATTACAATTACCGCTGCAACACCAAATCCACTTTATTATTATTGCCCGAACCATAATGGAATGGGTGGCGAACATACAATTGATTTAAACAACCCTAAAGTATTTGGTTCTAATTTAGAAATTCTAGTTTCATCTGTTGATGTTGATGATATTATTAGTGCGGATATTAACTTAGGTATTTTTGATGCTGTTAAGTTAACTTCAGAAACTTCAACCATTGGCGAAGGAACCTTCACGACAAGTGCTACTGCGCCTCTTGGTACTATCGATACATTAAATTCAACTAATATTATTGCTGTTACTGGAGGAAATTTAAATCTCACTTCTGCAGCAGATCTTATATTGCAAGCTGTTGAAGTTAAATTTGGTACAGGTATTAAATTAAATTCTGCTCTCAATTTAATTGAGACTACTGGAGAAATTAAAACAACTACCAAACTTAATGTTAATGATAGACTCAGTATTGTTAATAACAATATTTCAACAACTTCTCTTGATGATATTGTACTAACTCCTGGTCTTGGTAAAGTTGCAAAAGTTGATACCACAACTGCATTTACAATTCCTGTTGGTACTACAAATGATCGTCCTGGTGTGCTCTCTGTAGAGAGTGGTCAGATTAGATTTAATACAGATACTAATCAGTATGAGGGTTATAGTTCTACTGCTGGTGCATGGAATTCTCTTGGTGGTGTACGTGACCTAGACGGAAATACCTTTATTCTTGCCGAAGAATTTATCGGTGCTAACGATAATACACTTTATTTCGTTAATGATGCTGTCACAACAATGAAGTTGGACAGAAACTTCCTTGATTTCTTTACAACTAAAGATATTAAATCTACTAGAATTGGGGCACCAGACAATAGAAATTGGAACACAAATACTCCTGTTACTCAAGGAGAATATCTAAAGTTTGGTTTGAATCTATTTGAGGTAGTAACTGCTGGTGTTACTGGAACATCAGGTAATGAACCTAGAAATACTACTGGAAATAATTTCAATAATGGTAGTTCTGTTCTTAAATTTGATTCTCTAGCAGTTGCTCCAATTGACTTTAATGAAGTTGAGATTGTTAGGATTGGTTCAAGCAATCCAATTCCTCTAGAGATTAATGGCGATTTGAAATTGTTTAACAATACAATTTCTACTAATGTTAGCGACCTTGAGTTTGTTCCAAATCCAGGACAAAAAGTTAAAATTGATTCCAACACATCTCTTGTAGTTCCAGTTGGAGACTCCAACTCTAGAGGAAATGCCGAGACAGGTTCTATTCGCTATAACACAAGTGACCTAACATATGAAGGTTATGATGGATCTCAGTGGGGATCTCTCGGTGGTGTTAAAGACGTTGATCAGAACACTTACATTATTCCTGAAACTGCTCCTGGCGCAAATGAAAATATTCTATACTTCTATAATAATGGTCTGAACACCCTGCAACTTACTGAAAATGCATTAGAGTTTCGTGACATTGATACCATCACTTCTTTGGGAGCAGGTGGTATCAAAGATTTGCTTAATATTAATGCAAATAAAGTTACATTTGATAATCTCGCAACTACGCTTGATAATACGAGTGCTGACTCTACCTTCTTATTTTGCACAAAACAAAATTTTGATTTAGGTTTATCTGCTGGTTTGACTACAGATACATTGGTCAGACTTACAGCTGACGGAGATGTATTCTTCAACTTAGGTTTTGGAACAGGAAATTACAATGATCTCAAGATTCTTGATAGCGAACTGAGTGCATTTGAACTACAAAAATTTGCAGTTCGCACTGAGCAAAGTAATCTAGTTAAAGATACTATTGATCAAGGTGCCACAGTTCTTTATAATCCTGCAGTAGAAGCATCGGCAAAGGTAACACTAACAGCACATAATAAAACTTCTGGAAACAAAGAATTTTTAGAGTTTGCTGTTATTGATAACGGCACTGATATTTCATATACTGAATATAATAATCTTAAGACTGGACAAGAAATTGTTTCAGTCGAATTCGACTTTGATGCTAATAGTGATGTTCGCATTACATATACATTGGATACGAATTTAAATACAGGTAATGTAGTAGACGTTACAGTCGTCAATCAAGTAACTAAGAGGTAAAAATGGCATCTAATTTACAAAATTTAGATTCGCTAGGAGGTTTTTCTGTTGACAATACCACTATTGTTAACGAAACTTTTGATATCAAAAATGTTAATAGTCTGCAGGTAAAAAATTCTTTTTTTGCAGATAGTTATACAGAGCATTATATTATGAGAGGACTTAACACGTCTATTCTTGAAATTAATGATACTGGTGGTCAAATTTTTCTACCAGACAATACTATTAATTTTATTGAATCTACTATTGTTGGAGTGAATGATTCTGGTGGAGGAAATTTACTACAGAAAATGGAAAGTGCTATTTCTGTAAATTCTGCTGGTAGTTTAGCAGAAATGTCAACAATGACCACTATCATAAAAGATACTGTTCCGCAAGGTCAAACTTGGACTATTAATCCTTTTGTTGGTGGTTCTTCAAATTCATTTAGTTATACAACTTCTAGAGCAGGTACAACCATTTCTATCAAGTGGATTGCATACGCTAGAGTTGTTAGCATTCAATGGACTTGATGCTAAATAGATAAGAGAATAAAACCTACGGCAAAGGCTGAGTAAGAAATGAGTTTTCAGTTAAATTCCGACAGAGAAACTATTAGAGCCATTGCTCCTACTCTAATTGGATCTCAAGAATTATCCATTAGGGCAGGTTCTGGTTCTGACGAAAAGGAAGTACTCAGAACTCTACTTGATCCAGGGACAGACTTGCCGCGAGTCGGTATCAATAGGACTGGAAATAGAATTGACAGAGTTGTAGTAAATTTAGGTGGTACTGGATACACTATTCAACCAACTGTTAATATTGCTCCACCACCAGCTGGTGGTACTCAAGCAGTAGGTTCTGCAATTATTGATGAAGGTTTTGTTACTGCCGTTCTTATTGACAATCCTGGTAAAGGATACATCACTGCTCCTGCCGTAACAATTACTGGTGGTAATGGTACAGGTGCTCAAGTCGAGGCATTCCTTGATACTGTTGATTTTGAACTTGACATTAATGGTGCTATTAGAACATCTACGTCGATCATTTCAGACACGGCGAGAATTCTAAACCTAGATATTGATAACTTTATCACTCCAGATGCTAAGTTTAGAGCACCTGATCTGAAAACTTATATGAACAACACGGGCATCCCATGGACTGCCCAAACTATTGTTCAGAAAGATGCTTATAGGTATAGGGGTCCAAACGTTTATCAAGCACTGAATGCTGGTGAAACGGGAACTGTACCACCTCTACATAAAGATGGTATTGAAACCAACAATGAAGTTCAATTCAAGCATATTGGTTTTAGAGTAACTGATCCTTCAGCGTTCCAGTATAATGAGACTGGAGAATCTGGAGAGTTCCCTCGTTCTATCACACCTCTACTTGGTGATAGATCTACTAAAATTGCAACCACAGAATACGTCCTCAACCTAGCAACGAATGACGTTGGTGGTCGTATTTACGTTTCAGCACAGATTGGTTCTGACCTAAACGATGGTCGTTCTGCTGTTGCTCCTGTTAGAACAATCAAGAAGGCAGCACAACTTGCATGGGCAACTCCTGGTGTCAAGGAGACTCTTATTGTTTCTGGTGGTGATTACGTAGAAGATAATCCAATTTCACTACCACCTGATGCATCAGTTGTTGGTGATAACCTACGTTTGGTTATCATTCGTCCTGCTAACCCAAGGAAGCACATCTTCAAGTTCGGTGACAAGAACTATGTCATTGGTGTTACGTATCGCGACCAAGTTGACTCTACTGGAGATGCAGTAGCAACTTGGGACTTTGCGATGGTCTTTGACGACAAGCAAAGAATCAATTATGACTATACAGCAAATGGAGATTTCGGAACCTCTTTCCCAATTGGTACACAAATCTTTGGACCAGAAAAATTCCGTGCAGACTTCCAAACAAACACAGGTCTTGCAAATCTTACATCAAATTTAGCAGTCAAAGGTATCAACACTGGTGCTGAAGGTATTATTAATGAAGTAAACTTCGGATCTATCGTTGGACCACAAGCTTACATTTCTGGTAAACTTGATTTTTCTGTTACCAGTGGCGCATTTACAGCGGGTGAAACTTTCTTGTTTGGTGGTACAGGGTCTATCAAATGGACTCCAAATACATCATATACAATTGGACAACTAGTTTGGGCAACTGATAATGTTTATCAAGTAGCTGTTGCTGGTACTTCTGCTGCATCATCTCCTATTCATACTACGGGAACAGTTGCTACTGGTCCCGATACACTAGAACTTACGTTCCTTAGAGATGCATACGAATTTGTATCTACTGATATTAGATCAATTAGAGCAGAAGGCGAAGTTGTTTTTGAAGATACCAACATTACTGATGCTCTACCTCTCGTAAGAATTGATTTCTCCAAGCAAGGCACTGCAGAAGTTTCAACTGGTGGTTTCCAAGACCCTAATGTTGTAGAAGATAATGGTGGTATTATATTCTACACCAATGCTTTGGTTGGTAGGCAGAACACTCATGATTTTAAGGAAGGAGATGAAATCGTTATTGAGGGAATGCCTACCAGTTCTCCTGATCTATCTTTCCTGAATGGAAAGCAAAGAATTTACAAAGTTCTGGAAGATGCTGATGGTCGTTCAAGACGTTTTGTAATCCCCAAGAAAACTACGATTACTACAACTGATAATTTTGATCCAGGTCAATTTTCATCTGTAAAACGTTATGGTAAGTCAATTACCATCTCCTTGCTGAACTCTCCTAATAGATTCCCAATGGCAACACCTGTTGCCAGAAGATTTCAAGATGCTTGTTTGCAAATTAGAAACAACGTAGAATTTATTGCAGATGAAGTTGTTGGAAAAGTTAATGATCAATTTAAGAAAGAATATTATTCTGTCTACGAAATTGGTGGCACTCCAGATTCTACACTTACTCCAACTGATGTAGACTATGATCCTGCTACTGGCATCGCTACATTTACAGTAACTAGTCATGGACTTAGTATTGGAGATGGCGTTAGAATTACGGATGATTCTATCACACAAACCTGTGCGATGGATGGAAATAGAACAGAACATACTTCACCTAATTCTCATCATTATTCTAGCGGAAAGACTCTACCAATTCGTTCTTCAGGATTTACAACTGATCAGTTTGAACTTTTTGTTGGCATCTCTGGTCCTGACCAGCAATTTACACCTACTGATGTAACTTACGATCCTGCAACTGGAAATGTAAATCTAACAATTGGTGCTCATACATTATCTGTTGGAGAAGGTATTGTTATTGATGACAATTCATTGTCCTTTACGTGTGACATGGATGGCGATCAGTCAGTTAAGAGTTATCCACGTCCTGGGATCGATCCTTTTGCTAGTAGATCTATTCCTATTACGGAAGTTTCTGAAACTAGTATTACTATCAATGCAGGAATTTCTGGTCCCAATAAGTATTTCCAACCATCTGCTGTAAACTATAACGCTGCGACTGGTGACATGACTGTCACAGTTGGTCAGCATGGACTCGGAGTTGGACGCAATGTTGTTCTTGAAGATAACTCATTCACATTTACTTGTGATCAAAATGGATATGCAACCGAGCATACTTATCCACGTCCTGGATCAGATCCTTATGCAGGTCAGTCAATTGCTATTACTGATGTAGGAACCAATTCCCTAACAGTATCTGGAGCAACTTACACCGCTTCAAATGGTCAAGTTGATATTACTACTTCCGCACCACACGGAATGCAAGAAGGTGATTATATCTTGTTTGAAGATAACTCACTAACCTTTACGTGTAACCTGGATGGAAATGTAGTCAGTAAAAATTATCCACGTCCTGGTTATGACTATCCTAGTGGAAGATGGTTGCCAATTAGCAACATTTCAGCAAGTGGTTTTAGAGTTAATATTGGATCTTCTAGTTATGTTGGAGTACATTCTTTTGTTTCCGCAACAAATAATGGTCTAAAGCATCAAGATGGAACATTCACAATTAATGTTGGTAATGCAGGTACTGCGTCAGGATCAAATCATCAGTTTGTAAGTGCAACTGCTCAAGCAATTAAGCATGAACCGCAATCTGTTCATACGTTTACTGGTTCAACATCGAATTCAGTAAAACATCTACCTCAATCTGCACATACGTTTGTAAGATCTGCGCCAAACTCTCTATCTATTGGTGGTTCTACTCTCAAAATTTATCTCGGAACATCTACTTTCGTACACACGTATGTAAGTGGTGGTGTTGTAACTTACAATTCTCAAAATTATAATATTACTAATTTTGTTTACGATAATATTTCTACTGGTGAAGCAACTATTACCCTAGCAAGTCCAGTTGCTGCTTTGTCTGAAGATGCTACCGTTAGAATTTCAGATTTAGTTGTAGAGTGTGTAGTAGATGGTGTTACTACCCAAAAAACTTATCCAAGTTTCAGCATCCCTGTAAACGATAACAAGTGTCGTAGAGATGTTGGACATTTCATTAGTGCAATTACTAGAGACCTTGAGTTTGGTAGCAACTATAATGTTATTGATGCAGCGAAAAAATATATTGATGGTACTAACACCCAGATTGATTTTGTCAATAACGAAATTATTCAGACAGTACGTGCTCTAGAATATGCAAGAGAACTGATCACTTTTGCTATGAGAAAGTGGCGTACTGGAACTGGAGCTCCTGGGCAAGCAATTTATGTTCCTCAGTATTCTCAACTTGATAGATATTTTGACCCAACAATTATTGATGATATTTCAACTCCTGCTTGTGCTAACGTAGCATCTGCTATTGATACACTATCATATCTGTTTATTGATGTTCTTGCTAATAATACCAATGGAACTTATCTAGATGGTGCTTATTTAATTGCTAGAAATAGAGATTTGATTGCTGATGAAGCATACAAACTAGCAATGATCCAATACCCTTCTCTTGGATTAGGTAACATTGATGAGCGTAAGTGTCGTAGAGACATCAACCATATCATTAGTGCAATTATTAGAGATCTATCACTGGGAGGAAATTTTGGTATTGTCAATGCAGCAGAATTCTATTTCACAGGAAATGCTCTAACTGGAATACCTGCATCTGAACTTGCTCCTACAAGGTTTGCATTCGAGAAAGCAAGAGATTTGTGTATCGCAGCAATGCGTAATTGGACAGATGCAGCTGGTGCTGCAATTGCCACACCTAATTCAGATATTCCTCAATTCACTGATAGTTCAATTCTTGTAGATCCTACTGGTGTACCTTTATGTGCAAACGTTGAAGCATCTATCACAACTGCATTCCAACTACTAGATGACATCTTGAGTGGCACTACTTCTCCTGGTGCTACAGTAAGAGATACAGGAACTTTATTTGATACTTCAACTATTGCTACTTTCCCTGATAGCATCATTTACGATAGTAAAGGTACAAAACTAACTCCACGTTCTGATTTTGCTGATAATCCTATCATTGAAGCATCTCCATACACCCAGAACGCATCTGTTATCTCCTTCCTAGGTGGTGGCGGTGCTGAGGTTGATGGAGACAAGGTTAAGCAACCTAACTGCCCCTTCCCTGGTCTTGAGTTAGACGGATCAGCATCCTTCCCCAATCAGGGTAAGTCGATGGTTGCATCAGCCTTTACTATCGTTTCTTTCGGTGGTACAGGTTACAAAATTACTAATGATGGTTATGTTCAGTTAGTTTCTGTATTCGTTATCTTCTGTGCCGATGGCGTCCTTGCTGAGTCTGGTGGTTATTGTTCAATTACAAACTCTGCTACTAACTTTGGTATCTTTGCTCTCCGTGGCATTGGATTTAGAAAAGATGCATATGAATTTGATGTTGGTACAATTAGTAATGTATCTTCCACTCCTACAGGCAGAACAATCTTCACAGTTTCTGGTTTAGGAAGAGAACCACTTGAGCACTATATTGTTAAAGTTGATGGATTCTCGAACGTAGATCCAGATATTGAATACTTTATTGATACCGTAGAAGGAGTAACAGTTGGTCCTCCTTTCACTGCTCAACTAACACTTGAGTCTGGTTCTGGTGGTGGCGCGGCTTTGAAAAATGACGCTACTGATAATGCAGTTTCTGTTGGTACTTTGGTTGGTGAAACAGTAAGACTTCACAGACCATCTATTGTTAACTCGTCTTCACATACGTGGGAATTTGCAGGATCAGGAACCAACTATAATGCACTGCCAGAGAACGGCGGTACTAAAATTGAAGCATACGAACAAGTTTCTGAAAATTATGGTCGTGTTTATGTTTCTGGTACTGACGAACTAGGAGACTTTAAAGTTGGTACATTTGCGAGAATTGAAAACAGAACTGGTAATATTACCTTCACGGGTACTGTTACAATTTCGGAAGTTGAATTCTTGAAACTAAAAGGTGGCGACGTTGTTGTTACTGGTTTCGACGCATCCAATACACTTGGTGGTGCAAATACTACTAACTCTAAACTGCCAACACAGAAAGCAGTTAAAGATTACATCACCAATAACCTCGGTCCATATCTAAACAAACCATATTCAACTAACCCTGTTCCTAGAGCACTGGTTGAACTTACTGATTCTGGTAAGATCTCAGAAGATCAGATCCCACCTCTTCGTCCTTTCCAAGTATTTACAGTTGCAAACCAATCAGAAAGAGTTGCTATTGAAGGAGCACTTGCTGGTGACATCGCAATCCAACAGGATACTAACTCTTCATTCATTCTAAACAATGATAATGATAGTTTGTTTGTATCGTTCCCAATTGATTCCAGTCTTCAGTTCACCATTGGTGACATCTTTACTGGTAGTAATTCAGGCGGTAAAATTCAATCAACTGAATATAGAGAAGGTGTTGTTTATCAAATCAGTATTACTGATAATGGTTCTGGTTACGTTACTCCTCCTGTTGTAACTATCTCTGGTGGTAATCCTCAAGCAGGTGCTGTTTCAGCATTTGCTACTTGTTCGATTGCAAATGGTCAAGTTGTCCTAGTTGAGATTCAACTATTCAATAACTTTATTGGTGGTAAAGGATACACTACTCCTCCTACAGTTACGTTCTCTCCTCCAGCAGGTTCTGGAACGCAAGCAGCTGGTTCTGCTATAATTGAGTCCAGACTCTATGGTGATATCGTCAACAATATCAAGATAGAAGATACAGATGATATTGAATCTAGTGATGTTCCTTCCGAGACTATTGCTATTACCCGTGTTATTAATACTTCTGCGAGTGATAGTAATAACTGGGTATCTCTATCTTCCAATCAAATTGCTGCTAATGACATTACATCTGGTGTTATTTCTACAGCAAGACTAGCATTTACTTCAGATGCTGCAAACTCCTTCACATTCCTTAGAGGAGATCAGTCATATAATCCTGTTATTCAATCACTTAAAGGTGCTGAGACTAGATATTTTGCTAAGATTACTTCACAAGCAAACAGCAGTTCTTCGCAATTAGTTTTTGCTACTAATGCTGATGTACTTCTTGGTCATGAAGTTGTAGCAAACATTAATGGTATTCAACCTAATACTAATATCTCTGGTATTCTTACTGCTGCTGGAACAACTACAGTTTCAATTGATAATCCACTAACAGCTACAATTCCAGTCAACACAGTTATTGAATTTGAGCGTGGTTCATCTCCACTAACATTTGAATCATCACTTACTCAAGGAGACTTTATCGAATCCGTTGTTATTGCAGCGGGTGGATCTGGATTTACTGATGGTCAATACTTTGATATAGAACTAGATGGTGGATCTGGTACAGGACTCAAAGCAAATATTATTGTAAGTGGTGGTACAGTTTCAGATCTAACACTTACTTCTACTGGTGTTGGATTCCTAAATGACTTCACAGTCAGTTCTGCTCCAGGAGCTATTGGTTCTGGTACTGGTTTAGTTCTACTTGCAAAACTCAGTACAGTTAATAAGCAATTTGCAAACGTTGCTGTTGATATCTCTAGAGTTTCTGATCTAACTATTTCTGCTGACGAATACGGAACAATTGGTGTTGCTAGATTCTATAAAGATCAATTTAAAATTGGTCTTGCTGGTAATGGTTCTATTCAACTTAAGACTGGAGCAGACTCTGGTCTTGATGCTGACCTTCTCGATGGTGTTCAAGGATCTTTCTACCTTAATGCAGGTAATCTAAACGCAGGTGTTCTGCCCGTTGATAGATTATCTGGTACTTATAATATTAATATTGCTAACCAGTCTGGTAGTACATTAAGACTCAAGTCTTCTACAAGTAACCCAGCATCGAATCCAAATCCTGATTCGTTTAACGTTGGTATTATTGCAGATACTAGAAATAATGCTGCTGATGGTCTAGCAGATGGTGGCACACGCCACGTTACATTGACTATCAGAAATGGTGGATCTGGTTTTGATGCAACATTTGGTGGTGTAAGACAACTTGCATTCACTGATAACGATAATATGTATCTTAGAGGTTCTGGTTCTACACTAGCAACCTTTAGTACATGGGCAAAGATCTGGTCTTCTCAGAATGATGGCGTCAACTCTGGACTTGATGCTGATAAACTTGATGGTCGTCAAGGAACTTTCTATCAGAATGCTATCAATACAAATGAAGGTATATTCAGTGATCTTAGAATGCCTTCTCACCAAACACAGAAGGACTTCCAAGATAGAGTTAGAATTCTTGATTGGACAGGTCAACCAAGATATAAAATTCTTGTTAGAGATGAACTACTAACTGCATCCCCATTCTTAGTTGGTTTGCCAGTTAACTTGTATGATGCTCAAGGTCTTGCTCCTGGTCGTATTTCAATTACTGATATTGCCATCAACCAAGATGCCAATGATCCTTCTAATAATTTCACTCTAATTACAGGTACACTAACAACAGGTAACTTTATTGGAGCGATTGCAATTGGTGATACCGCAATCAACTATCCTTTCCAAGATTTTAGTATTGCGGACCTAGACGCTAATGCAGATGGACTACCCGATGGTACATTTGAAGTTGGAGGACTTGAAAGTACTGGTGGTAATGCCAGATTGAAACTTGGTAGAAACGATGGTATCTCTGCTTCAGATCCTTCCGTCTACTTCAGATCTTCTCTCCAACCATCAACTAACTACAGCTCCGCAATCATTGCTACTGGTGGTAATTCTACTGATGGTTCTGGTTCTCTGGAATTTAAAGTAGCAAATGTAAATCAGTTAACTATACTAGGTAACATTCTTTGGAATGAAGGTAACGTAGTATTCAACTCCTCTAATGTATTATCAACAACATCACTGAAGTCTGCAGTATCAAGAGACACCAGTGGAAACTTTAGTGCTGGAACAATCACTGCTTCTCTAACTGGTGCTGCTTCGCTTAACGTTCTTAAGGCAGGCGATACAATGTCAGGTCTGCTCACCATCGGTGGAGTAGCGGCAGGAAGTCAAGCATTGAGCGTATCTGGCAGAGGAGATTTCTTAAGCAATATTACAGTTGCTGCTGACCTAACAGTCAACACTAACACATTGCACGTTGATGCTACAGATGATACAGTAAGCATTGGTACAACTACTTCTGATTCTGCAGTAAAACTTCTGATTGTAGAAGATGGAGATCAAGATGTTGTCCTGAGAATGTACTCATCCTACAACGTTGGTGGTGGTCCAAATCAACGCGATTCAATAATTCAATTGCTGGGTCAGGATGGCACTACTGATGAAGGTCTTGAACTGAAGTATGACAACTCTGTTGGTGATGTATACTTTAAACAACTATACAATTCGCTGACAACACAAGTTGCAATGCATTTCAGCACTGGTGCATTTACTGACGCTCTAACGATTACTGGTAACGGCAATCTGGGTGTACAGATGACTGCCAACGATGCCTATGAGTTGGATGTAAATGGATCAGCAAGAGTTAAGACAGCAGTTCAAGTTGGTCGTGCAGATAGTAATGCTGGTGCTCCTGTAATTTACGCAGGTGCAACTGGTGCATCTTCTGGAACTCCTGGTAACTATCTAAGTAACTTCCGTGTTGGTAATCAACTACTACAATCAGATACTTTTGAAATCACACCTAGTGATGGTGCCGTTGCAGGAGGTTTAACTTGGAAGAGTACACCAGCACTTGCAATCCAAGGTTCTGAGAACAGAGTTGCAATCAACACTCTCCTATTTGGTGGTACTGATACTACAGTAGATCCACAGGTCCAGAGAGAATATCAACTGAACATCCAAGGCGATATCAACATCAATGGTCTGGTCTTCCAGAACAACGCTGAGTTCGTTACTTCCAGATGGACAGAATCTGCAAATGAACTGGATATCTACAGAGAGTCTAAGGTATGGATTAACCCAGATTCCTCTGTTAATGGATTTACTGGTGACCCAGATTATGATCTACAAATTGGTGGTGGTGGTAATGATGGACACCTTGGACTAAATGGTGTCATGTATATTAGAGACACCCCCCAATGGATTGACACCACAGGCATCATCAAAAACTCTGCTAACACATTGGCAGAAGATGTAACTATTCCTGCAAATGCTAACGCAATGTCCATTGGTCCGATTACAATTCAACCAGGCGTTGTAGTTGATGTCGTAGGTAACTGGGTAATTATGTGATAAATAGATAAAGCAAAGAACTTATAAGCAGATTGAAATATGTCTAGTCTAAACGTAGGAACTGTAACTCTGTCTAACGGACTGACACTTCCTTCATATACATCAAGTCCAGATAACCGACCATCACATAGTGCTGGCAGGACTATCTATGATTCGACTTCGGATACTATTCAAATATCCGATGGATCACAATGGATTAGTGCGGGTTCTGCAGGTAGTGGTTTGATTACTGCTACTGGTGGTGAGATTACATTCTCTGGTGGATATAAAGTTCACACATGGTACAATGTTGGAGAGTATAATTTTAATGTAACGGGAGCTGCTGGTGGTGCTACTGCCGAAGTTCTTGTGGCAGCAGGTGGTGGTTGTGGCGGAACTATTGGTGGAGGAGGCGGCGGCGGTGGCGTTTGCTACCACGGATCTTATCCAATCACAGTTGGTTCTTATGATGTAAAAGTGGGAGCAGGTGGACAGACACCTCTAGCTGGACATCCTGCCAACAAAGGAACTAGTGGATCTCCTTCTAAGTTTGGAACGCATACTGCATTTGGTGGTGGTTCTGCTGGATCATGGGGTCCTAATGCTAGAGAAACTGGAGAACCAGGTGGTTCTGGTGGCGGCGCATCTGGTCCTGGTCCTAGACAACCACAAAGAGGAGAAGCAACTCAAGGTACTGCTCCTGGTGGTGGTGTTACTCACGGAAATCCTGGTTATAGAAACGGCAATAATGTTTCTGGAACACACTCTGGTACTCATACTGGCGGTGGCGGCGGTGGTGCTAACCCCAACAACACAGTTAATGGAAGAGTTGGAGGTGATGGAATCACTTATATGGGACTAACTGTTGGTGGTGGAGGTGGCGGAGGAAGTCACGAAAACTATGGTAATGCTCCAATCACAACTCCTGCTGCTCCTGGTGGCGGTGGTCGTGGTGGATCTAGATCATCGCAATATGCAGGTGGCGGTGGACAAGGTTGGGGTGAACCAGGACAAGTTAACACTGGTGGTGGCGGCGGAGGCGGCTGGTATAATGGTGGTGGTAATGGTCAAGGAGCTGCTGGTGGTCCTGGCATCGTTCGTGTTCGTCATACAATCTAATATATGTTTTACAATGTAGAGGAAAATTTCCTCAATAGTGAAGAGTTTGAACAACTAACTAAACAAACAATAAACAATCCTTATTTCCCGTTGTATTTGAAGCACCGAGTAGCGTCGGCGTCTTCAGACGACGGGATTTATTTTACTCACAATTTTTTCTTTGCTGGTGAGGTGTGCAGTGATTACTACGAGCATCTTTCTCCTATTATAGAAAAAATTAAAACTGAAAAATTGTTAAGAGTTCAATTAAATTTATTTCCCAAAACTACTGAGATCGTGCGCCACGACTGGCATACAGATATGCTCTGGGATCATAGAGGTTGTATAGTCTACCTAAATACTAATGATGGGTCAACGTTATTAAAAGAAGATGATGAGAATGCTGTAGGCATTCGTTCTATATCAAACAGAGCATTATTTTTCAATCCAGCAAAACCTCATTGTAGTACGACATGCACTGATTCTGAATTCAGAAGCAACATTATTTTTAACTATGAGTGAATTATATAATGTGTTTTCTATACCAGTATGGAAAACAAAAATAACTAAAAATGATTATGATAAAGATCTCATTCTTAATGAGATGTTGTACAATTTTAATGTAGATCCCAAAAGAAATACTTGGGATAAGGTGATGCCAACTACTATGAAGAGTAACTGGCATCACTCCAATAATGATGAGGCAGACAAAAAATTTAAATCTATCAGTTACGAAGACTCTGGATTGACTTCTGTTATAGACTCGAAGGTTAGAGAATTTCTTTCTCACCTTGGATTAAATTCCAGCATCAATTATTTTTTTCAAATAACTAATTACACAGTATCTACAGAAGGTTACTTCCTCACCAGTCATGGTCATGGTTGCGACTCTTTTAGTTCTGTGTTATTTGTACAATTTGATAAATTTAATCACCCTTCTACGTGCTTTAACAATCCATTTAGTTCATCAGATCAAACTAGGTGGTTACAGAAAGATCTATATAATTCGTTTGATAATAAGAATCCATTTTTTAGTTACATGCAAGATACATGGTCAATTGATACCGAAGAAGATGATTATATGATTTTTCCAGGACACGTCAAACACGAAGTTCCTACCGTAGGAAAATCAAACAAAGAACGAGTAACTATTTCATGCAATATTAAGGTGTACAAAAATGTCTAATGAAATTAATTCAATTACTATAGTTGGTGGCGGTAGTGCTGGATGGATGTCTGCCGCTACAATGATTAGGTTTTTCCCTAACAGAAAAATTACTATCATAGAAAGTCCAGACTACCCAATCGTAGGAGTTGGTGAAAGTACACTAGGACATATCAATCAGTGGTTAGCTCTGCTAGGAATTCGTGAAGATGATTTTATGAAGGAGTGTGATGCTTCTTATAAACTAAGTATTAAATTTACAGATTTTTATGCGAAGGGAGATGGTGGTTATCATTACCCATTTGGACCGCCAATGCTAGATGGAACTGACCTTGGGTTTAATGATTGGCAAGTATTAAAACATTTTTCTCCTGGTATTCCTGTACAAGATTTTGCTAGATGTTATAATCCTATAACCCTTTTAGCAGAGCAAAATAAAATTGATAAAAATGAGAGTGGTCACTTAGATAATTTTAATTTTGCAAAAGATGCTGCTTATCATTTTGATGCTGTTAAATTTGGGCAATGGTTGAAAAATAACTATTGCCTTCCTAGAGGTGTAGAACTTATTTCATCTTCTGTAAAGAATGCTATCGTAGGTGCAGATGGAGTAGAATCATTAATTCTTGAAGATGGTACAGAGCATTCTGCTGACATGTATCTTGATTGCACAGGATTTAAAAGTATGCTCTTAGCAGGTGCTTTAAATGAGGAGTTTGTTTCTTATAGAGATGTTGTTCCCAACAACAGAGCATGGGCAACTAGATTACCTTATACAGATAAAGAAAAACAATTAGAACCATTTACTAATGGAACTGCTTTATCATCTGGTTGGGTGTGGAATATTCCTTTGTGGAGTAGAATTGGTACAGGTTATGTGTATAGTGATGATCACATCACACCAGAAGATGCGTTAAAAGAATTTCAAGAACACATAGGAAGAGATGATCTTGAGTTTAGAGATATCAAAATGCGTATTGGAATCCATAAAAATGTATGGAGTAAAAATGTAGTTGGTATTGGTTTAGCAGGAGGTTTTATTGAACCTTTAGAAAGCAATGGATTATTTACTGTACATGAGTTTCTACTCAAACTAACAAAATCTATTTCTAAACCTTTTGTAAACCAATTAGACAGAGACATTTTTAACATGTCTGTGCGTGATATATTTGATACATTTGCTACTTTTGTGGGTCTTCACTATAAACTTAGTTCTAGAAACGATAGTCCTTATTGGAGAGATATTACAGAGAGATCTAATCTACGTGAAGAAATTTTAAGAATTCCTCAGATGCAAACAGATTTTAGACATCTAGCAGTAGCAAAAATGATTGATGATAAATTTTGTAATGGAGGGCAACCTTATATTGCTACAGGTATGCATTACCCAATTGCAGATGAATCAACAATTTGTGCATGGACATATCAAAATGATGTGGACTATAAAAAAGTAGCACAAGAAGCTGCGTTACGATTCTCCAGAAGAAAACAATGGTGGCAACATATTACAGATATTGCTCCGACATTGTATGAACACCTAGCAGATAAATATGGATATGAGGTTAATTAATTATGGCATATGAAGCGATGTGGTATCAATCACATTTACCAGATGAGTTAATTGATCCACTAGTATTAACTTTAGAAAGATCTGATAATTTTATTGACTCAGAAACTAAAGGTGGATTAGCATTAGCAGTTAGAGATAGTTCAAATCAATGGATTCCTGATACCCATTGGATTGGTGGATTGTTGTGGCATTATGTTACTCTAGCAAACGATAGCAATTTTGGTTACGACATTAAAGAATTTGATCATAATTCAATACAATATACTAGATACAAAACTGGTCAATATTATGGATGGCATAAAGACGATGGAGTAGGAAGTATAGTTTCTCCTGATCCTAAGCATCCAGTTGATTCTTTTATTGATAGAAATACTAAACAGATTAGAAAATTGTCTGTGGTTGTCCAGTTATCTTCACATGAAGATTATACTGGTGGAGAATTTCAAATGATGGAAGATCAAAACAGAACTTTTTTTGCACCAAAAACAAAAGGAACTATTATTATTTTTGATAGTAGACTTCCCCATAGAGCTAAAAAAGTATTGTCTGGCGAAAGACGATCTTTAGTTGCTTGGGTAACTGGACCTCAGTGGAGATGAGTATGAATTGGAATGATTGGTCTGTTATTGTAGTAAAAAATATTATAAATCCTGTATTTTTATTTGAACCTATTCCTTGGGAACGAGGACAATATACTTACGAGTCCAGAGGAAATGTTATCCATATCCCTGACGAAGGGCAAGTTAGTGGTAGTTTGTCTAGATATAATCACCCAAAATTTAGACAATTGCATTTTGATGTAAAATCTAAAATAGAAAATGTAATTAATGATCCTCTGTATCCAACATATTTTTACGACAGATTTTATTTTAAAAAACAATTACTAGAAAAACATGTAGATAGACCTGCATGCGAGGTGAGCATCTCTATTAATTGCTCGCATAATTTAGATTATGATTGGCCAATATGGTTTACAACTCCAGATGGAGATGATATCCCATTGATTACAAATCCTGGTGATGGGGTAATTTACAAAGGATGCGAACGACCTCATTGGAGAGAACCAATGGAAGGAAATTCAAAATCATACTATCATCAAATGTTCATGCACTACGTGCGTAGAGATGGTCCTCATCTAGAACATGCACATGATAGATGTAATACTATAAATAGAGTATAGCAAAAAGTCTTGACAGAACATGTCCGAAATTAATGTTGGTGATTTAAACGTATCTACGGAATTTAACTTACCCCTTTATAATAGTTCTAACAGACCCGTGAATCCTGCCACAGGATTCATGATATTTAATAGTACCGAAAATAAATTACAGGTATGGACTGGATCTCAATGGAAGAGTTTTGGTCAACAGAATTATGATATTAGTGCAACTGGTAGCGTAGTTACTTCTGATTTAACTGGTGACTATAGTGGTTACAGAGTTTATAGATTCACTGGAGATGGAACTCTAACAGTCAACCAAAGTAATCAAGATGGTGGTGTAGAATTCCTACTAATCGCTGGAGGAGGCGGTGGTGGTGGCGTCATCGGTGGTGGTGGTGGTGCTGGTGGTGTAATTTACAGAAGAGAACTTTATCTAGCACCAGGTACTTATAATATTTCTATCGGTGGTGGTGGAGCAGGAGGAACTGGGTGGAATAGTTCACAGCAAGAAGGTCGCGCAGGAACTCCATCTACATTTACTGATAATGCTGGATTTAGTTATGAAGCAGTAGGTGGTGGTGGAGGTTGTGCTCATGGCGGAAGTTCTCCAAATAGAATTGCTGGTCAAGGTGGTTCTGGAGGTGGATCTGCTAGCGTCTCTAGAAGAGGTGGAAACGCAATTGGTAAAAACTTTGGACCTCAAGCAACAGATAAAGCACATAATATTAGGGATGTATACCTTAGTAATAACGAGGCCATGGCTGATGGTGACGCACTTGCTAGAGGTGCTCAAAGTTGGGAGGCAATTGAAACATCAACTAATGAATGCCAAGGAGTTCAAGGAAACGCTGGCGGCAATCGTGGTGATGGAGACACAGGAGCAGGTGGTGGTGGATTTGGTACTAATGGCGGCACTGGTGGAGCTCCCAGAGATACTGGGGGTGAAGGTGGTCACGGAGGATACTTTGATATCACTGGATCAATGGTTGGTTATGCTGGCGGTGGTGGTGGCGGTGTCCGAGGCACAGGTCGCCGTCGTGGCACAAAAGCAGGTGACTATGGTGGGGGAGATGGTGGACGAGCAACAGGTGCTCCAGTCAATTTCGGTAGTCCCACACCTAATAGTGCTGAAGCTGGCGCAACTAATCGCGGTGGCGGTGGCGGTGGTGGCGGTTATAACGCCCCACGTAGCGGTGCTGTAGGTGCTCCAGGTGGATCTGGAGTTTGTATTATTCGATATAGGAAATCATAAAATGGCATTAGATTTAACGTACATGGCTTCATTATCTGAAGCACAAAGAGAAGTTTTTGTAACACTCATCAATGATATTGAAAGTGAGGAACCTTTTGGTCCTGGTGTAACTTCTGATTGGGTTGACGAGATGAGAGAAAATCTCAGACTATCTGCACCACGTCAAGAAGATATTGACAAATGCGAAACTTTAAAAAAAATTGCTGCAAGCGATTTAACTTACTCTATCAATAGACTTGCTGATAGTCAGGGATTGCCTGTTATTAGTATTACAGGTAATTCTTTGGAATTGGATAAAATTTTCTGTTCTGAAAAAGAAAACTAAATAATAAAGTACATCATTTTATATTACTACAATGGACACTGAACAACTGAGAAAGAATTTTGATGAGCAAATTGCTAGTACAGATAAGCAAATTTCTGAACTAGAAGCAAACCTTGCCAAAGCAAAAGAATACAAATTGAAACTAATTGGTGGTATTGAAACTCTAGATTTGCTCAACCCCAAAGAGGAAACTCCTTCCGAAGAAGAATCTGAGTAACACAAATCCCTGCTTCCTAAATAGAAGTAGGGATTTTTTGTATCTAGGTGCATGGCTACACCAACAACTAAAGCAGAACTAATTGCATATTGTGAACGCCAATTAGGTGCGCCTGTCCTGCAAATCAATATGGATGCCACCCAAAAGGATGACATCATAGATCAGGCGTTGCAATATTATCACGAATACCATTTTGATGGTGTCGAAAGGATGTATCTAAAGCATCAGTTTACTGCTGCGGAGGTAACTCGTTTCACTGAGACTGATGCTGCGTCCTCATCACCTGATGGAACTGGATGGGAGAACAGGAGTAACTACATTGAGGTTCCTGAACTTGTTATAGGTATTCAAAAAGTTTTTGGAGTCTCTTCAAATTTCTTGAGGAATAACCTTTTTGGTATGAGCAATCAATACTATTTGATGGACCTGTTCTCATTCTCTTCAGGTTCGGCATTTAGTTTTGGTAATTTTGATCTGACAAATTACTATATGATCAAGCAACACTTTGAGACCATTGATATGGTTATCAATACAGGTGCGTTTGTTGAATATAGATTTAATAAAAGACAAGATAGGTTGTACGTAGATATTGATAAATCTAGAATTATAGAAGATCAATATTTACTTATTGATTGCTATAGATACCTGGATCCAGATGTACATACTCAAGTTTATAATGATAGTTTTGTAAAGAGATATGCTACTGCTCTCATGAAGAGGCAGTGGGGTCAAAACTTGATTAAATATAACAACGTTTCACTTCCTGGTGGCATTAATCTTAATGGTCGCCAACTATGGGAAGACGGAAACAGAGAAGTTCGTGAGTTGGAATCTAGAATGATGACAGATTATTCACTACCACCAATGGATATGATCGGATAAAATGCCTACCAGTTCCTATTTTCCAAGTTACTACGGCGGTACTAGTGGCGAGCAAGGTCTCGTCCAGGATCTTGTGGACGAACAAATTAAATTGTTCGGCACGGATATCTATTACATGCCTAGAACTATTCTTAGAGATAACACTCTAGATGATATTATCTACAACAAATATACAGAGCAGTTTCAAATTGAAATGATGCTGCAAAACGTAGAAGGTTTTGGATCTCCATCAGAATTTATTAGTAAATTTGGACTTCGTATTACAGACGAAGTTAGATTTTCTGTGTCACAAAGAAGATGGGATGAAGAAGTAACTGAACATAATCCAACACTAACTGTTGATGGAAGACCTAATGAAGGAGATCTCCTTTACTTCCCATTGACTAAAGATCTCTACGAAATTAAATTTGTAGAAAGAGAAGATCCTTTTTACCAGTTAGGTAAGGTTTACTACTATACAATGACTGCTGAAATTTATGAGTATGGTAGTGATGACATCTCCACTGGAGTTGCTGAGATTGACGTAATTGAAACACTACTAAGTAATGCAATTGCCCTTACTATGGCAGTAGGCGGTTCTGGTGATTTCACTATCGGTGAAACAATCACAGGATCAACTACAAGTACAGAAGGAGAAGTGAAATCGTGGGATGACGCCACAAGGATTTTACAAGTCATCAACAGAACGGGGACATTTGCTACAGGCGAAGCTATGGTTGGAAATGATAGTGGTGCTGTTCATGTAGTAGGAACGTTTGATACTCTAAATAATACCAACAGCGAATATGATCAGAATAGAGTCATTGAGACCGCTGCTGATGACATAATTGATTGGACTGAGGGTAACCCTTTCGGTGAATCAGGTAACTTTACAGGTAGTATCTAATGTTTGGGTCACATTTTTACAACGAAATTATTCGTAGAAATATTGTTGGGTTTGGAACACTATTCAACAACATCACATTAAAAAAAGTTGATCCTTCCGATGGTACTACTGTGCTTGAGGAAGAAAAAGTTCCACTTGCTTATGGACCTAAGCAGAAATTTTTGACACGTCTAGAACAGAATCCAGATGTTGATAGAAAAATTGCTATCACGCTACCACGTCTTTATTTTGAAATGACTGGTATTGATTATGATTCTCCTCGTAAAACATCTCCTATTCAAAAATATAGAACCATCATTCAAAGTGATGGCACAGAAGTAAAAGAACAATATGTTCCTGTTCCTTATAACATTGATTTTGAACTTGGTATCATTGCTAAGTCTCAGGATGATGGACTACAAATTCTTGAGCAAATTCTTCCCTACTTCCAACCATCGTTTAATATCACTCTCAACATGATTCCAGACATGGATGAGAAAAGAGATGTTGCTATTACATTAAACAATGTCAGTTATGATGATGAATGGGATGACAATTTTCTTGAGCGTAGATATATCACATGGTCTTTATCGTTTACTGCTAAGTCTTATATCTACGGACCATTCGATCAAGCAAGTGTTATTAAGAAAGCAATTGTATATGAAGGACTTGGAACTTCTGTACCAAATAGAACTACCAAAGTTACTTACACACCTAGAGCACTAGAAGATAAGAACAGCGATGGAAACATTGATGCTCTGGATGATGCACTACTAACATCTTCAGATGACTTTGGATTTAATGAAGGCATTGAACTACTATGAGCAAACTTGAGGATAATATGGAAGATCTATTTGACATTGAAATTGAATCTACTGCTATCGAACCATCTAAACCAGTACCACCGACATCAGATAAAGACGACCAGACAAAAGATTATGAATATACCAGAGGGTCTTTATACTCACTCATAGACAAGGGTAGAGAGGCGCTAGACGGGGCGTTAGAGGTTGCTCAGGAGTCAGGGCACCCTAGAGCGTATGAAGTCGCTGTGAACGCCATGAAGCAGGTAGCAGACGCCACTGATAAACTCCTAGATCTACAGAAGAAGATGAAGGATCTCGAAGCACCTACAAAAAATTCTGTAAATAGTAAGACCACAAACAATTTATTTGTTGGTAGTACAGCAGACCTTCAAAAAATGCTTAAGCAAATAAATAAACAAGACGAGTCGGAATAAATATGAAGTCTTTTAAACAACTACGTATTGACATCACCGAAGCAGCAGCCTGGACCAAAAAGTCAGGAAAGAAAAAGTCTGGAGGACTCAACGAAAAAGGACGAAAGTCTTATGAAAAAGAAAATCCAGGATCTGACCTCAAAGCACCAAGCAAAAAAGTTGGAAACCCCCGTAGGGCATCATTCTGTGCTCGAATGAAAGGCATGAGGAAGAGGCAGAAAAAATCTAATAACACAGGTGATGATCGCCTGTCAAAATCATTGAGAGCTTGGAATTGTTAATCATGACTGAGAAGAAACCTATCAAAAAAGATTACGATGGACCATTGTATGCTCCGTGGTCTAAAGTAGTTGCTGGAAAGAAAGCATTTCAAGATAAGGACACAAATCGTAACTAACTGATACAATATTTTTCACTACATACACTATAATGTTTGTAGTGGAATATTATCATGCTTGGCATATATGTAATTATCACTCTCATTGTCCTCATGGTAGCGTATGCTGGCATGGAAGAAACTATGCGCTTATTCGCTTATGTTGATCTTGTGATCAGATATCAGTGGATTAAATTCAGAATGTTTTTGATGAGACGTAAATTAGAACAACAACTTATAAAGGATCTACCTGATTACAACAAACTCATAAAGGAATTAAAGAAAGATGACCAACGATAAGGAACTGTCGGATCTCAAAATCGAGAGAAAAGAATGTCCTAAATGTGGTGCTACTTGGATCAACGGTCAGCATCGTTGGAGTACAGGTGCTGTAGGTAATGAAGCAGATCTAGCAGGTCTTGTTTGTAACAAACTAGGAGATAATACTTGTATCAATCCTGTAAAAGGAATGGAAGGTGGTGATACTTGGGAAGATAGACTTTCTTTCCTAGACAAAATGGATAAAGAGAAGGAAGATAAATAGTAGTGGTGAACTAGTTTCTTATGGCATCCGATCAGATTTATCTTGGCAATCCGCTACTAAAAAAAGCAAACGTCAAGATTGACTTCACACCTGAACAGGTTAAAGAATTTATTAAGTGTAAGAACGATCCGATATATTTCACCAAGACTTATGTCCAGATCGTTTCACTTGATGAAGGTCTGGTGCCATTTAAAATGTGGGACTTCCAAGAAGAGTTGATTAGGAAGTTTCATAAAAGCAGATTCAACATTGCAAAACTACCAAGACAAACAGGTAAGTCTACTACTGTTGTGTCTTATCTTTTGCACTACCTAATTTTTAATGATAGTGTTAACGTAGGCATTCTAGCAAACAAAGCATCTACTGCGAGAGATCTTTTAGCAAGATTAGCTACAGCATATGAGAACCTACCTAAGTGGATTCAACAGGGTGTGGTAGTATGGAACAAAGGTAACATCGAGTTAGAAAATGGCAGTAAAATATTGGCAGCTTCTACATCTGCATCTGCTGTCCGAGGCATGTCGTTTAACATCATCTTTCTCGACGAGTTCGCTTTCGTCCCGAATCACATTGCTGACTCGTTCTTTGCCTCTGTTTATCCTACTATCACTTCTGGTAAATCAACGAAAGTAATTATCATCTCTACCCCACAGGGTATGAACCACTTCTATAAGATGTGGCAGGATGCTGTTAATGGTAGAAACGATTACACATATCATGAAGTCCACTGGTCGCAGGTTCCTGGAAGGGACGCCAAGTGGAAAGAAGAAACTATTAAGAACACATCTCAACGTCAGTTCACACAAGAATTCGAGTGCGAGTTTCTGGGATCTGTTGATACGTTAATTTCTGCTTCTAAGTTGAAAGCATTAGCATTTGACGATCCTATTTCACAAAGTAAAGGACTTGACATATATGAGAAACCAAAGGACAAGTCTGAATACCTTCTTACTGTTGATGTTAGTAGGGGTATTGGTGGAGATTATAGTGCTTTTATTGTTTTTGACATTACAACAGTTCCCTACAGGGTAGTAGGAAAGTATAGAAATAATGAAATCAAACCCATGTTGTTCCCTAACGTTATTAATGACGTTGCCAGAGCATATAATAATGCATGGGTTCTATGTGAAGTGAATGACGTTGGAGATTCGGTAGCATCTGTTCTTAACTATGATCTAGAATACCCAAACGTCCTTATGTGTGCTATGAGAGGACGTGCTGGTCAGATTGTTGGACAGGGATTCTCTGGTAACAAGACACAACTAGGTGTTAAGATGAGTGTTACTGTAAAGAAAGTTGGATGTGCTAACCTCAAACAGATTATTGAAGATGACAAACTCACTTTCAATGACTATGAAATTATTAATGAACTTACCACGTTCATTCAGAAGAAACAATCCTTTGAAGCTGATGAAGGATTCCATGATGACTTGGTAATGTGTATGGTTATCTTTGCGTGGTTAGTACAGCAAGATTATTTTAAAGAACTAACAGACAATGATGTTCGTCAACGCATTTATCAAGAACAGAAAAATCAAATTGAACAGGACATGGCACCATTCGGATTTATTACAACAGGATTAGAAGGAGATGAAGGATTCGTTACTGATGGTGCCGTGTGGTATGGTGATACACAAGAAGATGTTGGTTACATGTGGGATTACAGATAATGAATTTAGATGATCAATTTAAACTTGAACATCTACTCCTGAAAGAAAGGAAATGTAGGACATGCAATAAAACTAAAAGTTTGTTAGATGATTACTATTTGATAAGGAGAGTAAGGGGAGATCTTCCTTCATCATACTCATATGAATGTAAAAATTGCACGATAGATCGTGTACTGAAGACAAGACAAAAAGGTAGACCTGTAACAGATCTATATCCAGACTGGTAGTGTGTTCATGCATTGTTTCCCCACTCAAGACATTCAAAAATCTAAATAGTTTTAGATTAAATTTGGACATACCAAGGAGAAAAATATGGCAAGTCAAGTCTCGCCTGGAGTAATGATCAAAGAGCGTGACCTTACCAATGCTGTTGTGACGGGTGTTCTGCAGATTCGTGCTGCTCACGCCTCATCTTTTACTAAGGGACCGATCGGTGATATCGTAAATATCAATTCACAAAAAGAACTAATTTCTGTATTCGGAACGCCAAACGAAGACAATTCAGAAGATTGGTTGGTTGCTAACGAGTTTCTGAACTATGGCGGTAGACTCGCTGTTGTTCGTGCTGCTAGCACTGGACTTCTAAACGCAACTACTGGCAGTGGTGTACTGATCGCCAATGACTTGCAATGGCAAGCTGGTGCTGGCACCTCAGAAACTTTTGCTGCACGTACAGCAGGAGTACACGGAAACTCTTTGATGGGAGTTTTGGTTGACGCAGGTCCCGATTACATTTTGGATCTCGCAACTGCACCTGCTAATGTAACAATCGCTGTTGGTGATTCCCTAGCATTCAGTAACGGAACAACTGCTACAGTTGTAGCAGGAACACAAAATGCACTAGTTGTCAAGGCAAGCGCAGCATTGACATCCGCAGCAACACTAACTGATGGTGGAGCAACAGTTGCTCTGACATCTGTAAAAGACTGGTATCTAAACACCGAAGTTGGTTCTACTGGAGTCAGACTTAGTGACATCGGTCCTCGTCCTGTATCCACACAACATGCTTTGGATAATGGCATTTCTGGTGATGCTCTACACTTTGCAGTTATTGATACCACTGGTGCAGTTACTGGTACTGCAAATACTATCGTAGAGAAGTTCACCTTCCTCAGTAAACTGACTGATGCTACTAGCGAAGAGAACGCTAACATCTATTATAAGTCAGTTATCAACAGCATCTCAACTCAGTTGTTCCATGGAACATCGGTTTCCACAAATGCTAACATGACTGGCGAAGCGTGGGATCAAGCAACTGCTTCAGTATCTGGAGCAATGGCAAGAGTAGGTGCTGAATCTGGTCAACTACAAAATGGTGCTGATGGCAGTGGTTATACCTCTGGTCAGTTTGCAGCTGCAATGGATCTCTTCGTTGACACAGAAGAAACTGATATCGACTTCGTTCTCATGGGTGGATCCATGTCAACTAAGAGCGATACTCAAGCAAAAGCAACAAAAGTAATTGCAATTGCTGCAGGAAGAAAAGATTGCATCGCATTTGTTTCTCCTTTCAAAGGAGACCAAATTGCAAGCACTGGTGGTAATTCACTAACATCAATTCAGCAGAAAGAAAATACTCTGGACTTCTTCAGTGGTTTGACTTCTACTTCTTATGCTGTATTTGATAGCGGTTACAAGTATGTCTATGATCGTTTCAGCGACAAGTATCGTTACATCCCTTGCAATGGAGACACTGCAGGTCTATGTGTAGCTACTTCTAACGTACAAGAAGACTGGTACTCACCTGCTGGTTTGAATCGTGGTGGCATTCTTAACGCTGTTAAACTTGCTTACAACCCTAACAAGGCAGACAGAGACGAGTTGTATCAGAATCGCATCAACCCAATCACATCACTCAAAGGACAAGGTATTACTTTGTTCGGTGACAAGACTGCACTCTCAGCACCTTCTGCATTCGATCGTATCAACGTTCGCCGTCTCTTCCTCAATCTTGAGAAGAGAGCTCGCAGACTTGCTGAAGGAGTATTGTTCGAGCAGAACGATGCCACCACAAGAGCAGGTTTCGCTAGTGCATTAAACTCCTACCTAGCAGAAGTTCAGGCACGTAGAGGTGTTACCGATTTCCTAGTTGTTTGTGATGAGTCAAACAATACTGCTGACGTTATCGATCGTAACGAATTTGTTGCTGAAATTTATGTAAAACCAACTCGTTCTATCAACTTCATCACAGTCACATTTACTGCAACGAAGACTGGAGTTTCCTTCAGTGAAGTTGTAGGTCGCTGATATAAAGTTCCATATACATAACAATCAATAGAGGTTAAAAGAAACAAATGGCAACTAAGTTAAGCAATTTTATCACTGACATTGGACAAGGCGTTAAGCCTAATATGTTCATTGTTGATATCGCATTCCCTGGAGAAGTCTCTGGGGCAGATGGCGATGCTGACATGATTAACTTGCTCTGCAAATCAGCAGCACTTCCTGCATCCAACTTGGGTGTAATCGAAGTTCCTTTCCGTGGCAGAACAGTTAAGATCGCAGGTGACCGCACCTTCGACACATGGACCGCAACCTTTGTCAATGACAAAGAAATGAAGATTCGTTCATACTTCGAGCAATGGTTGGCAACAATCAACTCACACGAATCTAACAACGCTCCACTCTTCACACCTGGTATGACCGATGGTGGTTATTCCAGAATGCTTAAAGTTAAGCAACTTGAAAAGAATGCATCCGAGTCTGGCGAAATCCTTCGTCAGTATGATCTCCACTATGCATTCCCAACCAATGTTTCCCAGATTGATCTTGCTTATGACAGCAATGATCAGATCGAAGAGTTCACAGTTGAGTTCCAGTATTCTTACTGGAAAGCAGTTGCTGGCGAAACTCAGAACGGAGCATCTGGTAACAAGGATGGAGTTGGCGATCAGCGCCTAGTTCAAGGTTGATAAATAGATATAGCAATAGATCTGTTTTCATCTGATGAGTCAACTATTTGGTTTTATTATTAATAAGAAGGAGGGTCAGCAAGGTCAGTCCCCTGTCCCTCCTAACAATGAAGCAAACGTCAGCACTGTTGCTGGTGGATATTTTGGTACGTATGTTGATCAGTCTGGTGGTCAAAATTCAAGAAACGAATTTGAACTCATTCGCAGATATCGCGACATGTCCCTTCACCCAGAAGTGGATACTGCCGTCGATGAAATTGTGAATGAGTTTGTCGTTAATGATAGTGATGATAAACCCGTAGAGGTTGATCTACAAAATTTACAAGTTGGTGCTGGAGTAAAGAAAAAAATTCGTGACGAGTTTAATCATATTTTGCGTATGATGGACTTCAACACAAACGCACACGAAATTATTCGTAATTGGTATGTTGATGGTAAGTGTCATTACCACAAAGTTATTGACCTAGACAAACCTAGAAAGGGGATCTTGGAGTTACGCTACATGGACTCCTTGAAAGTAAGAAAGGTCAGACAGAAATTAAAAGGAACCGATCAGAACAGAACAGAACAAGAGAAAGGTTCTGCTTTGCAGTATGACTACGGCGACTACATTGAATTTTATTTGTACAACCCCAAAGGGTTTGCTGGTTCAGCTCCTTCTGTTACTGGAGCAATGGATTGGACCAACCAAGAAGGTATTAAAATTGCTGCTGATGCTATCGCGCAATCTACCTCTGGGTTAATGGATCTCAATAAAAAAATGTCATTGAGTTTCCTACACAAAGCGATCAAGTCTCTCAATCAACTACGAATGATTGAAGACTCTCTTGTTATCTACAGACTATCACGCGCACCAGAACGTAGAATCTTTTACATTGACGTTGGCAATCTTCCCAAGGTAAAAGCAGAGCAGTATCTACGTGATGTCATGGCACGTTATCGTAACAAACTTGTGTACGATGGACAGACTGGTGAGATCCGTGATGATAAAAAGCATATGAGTATGCTAGAAGATTTTTGGTTGCCTCGTAGAGAGGGTGGACGTGGAACTGAGATCACTACTCTTCCTGGCGGACAAAATCTTGGCGAACTCAAAGATGTTGAGTATTTTAAAAAGAAACTCTACAACTCTCTCAATCTCCCTCCTTCTCGTCTTACTGACGACAATAAAGCTTTTAATCTTGGTAAGTCTACTGAGATTTTGCGTGATGAACTAAAATTTACTAAGTTTATTGGTCGTCTCCGCAAGCGTTTTGCTCAGTTGTTTCATGATATTCTTAAGACTCAACTAATCCTTAAGGGTATTATTACCCCTGAGGATTGGGATGATATGGAAGAGCATATTCAATATGACTTCCTGTTTGATAACCATTTCAATGAACTGAAAGAACAAGAGATGATGATGCAACGCATCACTCTTGCCACTCAGATGGATCCTTTTGTTGGAAAATATTTCTCCACAGAATACATCCGTCGTAAAATTCTTATGCAAACTGAGAATGAATATAAGGAAATTGATAAGCAAATGAAGGTTGATATTGACACAGGACTCGCTATCGATCCTGTTCAAGTCAACATGCTTTCAGACTTGGAGCAACAGAACAAAGCGTTTGAACCAGAGTTGCAATCTGCGGAAGCTGATGCTGCAACAGAAAGAGAAATGAAGAAGTTAGCAGCTGCTCCAAAACCTTCCGCATCTAAAAGTGATAAATAATTAGACTTCAACACATTAATATGAGTGATCAACCACTAGAGTCTGAAGTATTGGACATCGTAAATTTAATTGGAGATAAGAAAAGAGCAAATGCTCTAGACAAAATCTCCGATATTTTGTACGCGAAAGCGTCACAAAACATGGACGACTATAAAAAAGTTGTCGCAAACACTTTCTTTGACGAACCATCACCAGAAGAAGAATGAGACTAATAACAGAAAACATCGAAGATATCCAGATTCTCACTGAGGAGCAGGATGGTAAGCAACACCTATATATCGAAGGTGTTTTCTTGCAGTCTGAAATCAAGAATCGCAACGGACGCATTTATCCTTTCTCTGTACTAGAGAAAGAAGTAGGTCGTTACAATGAAGAGTACGTAACAAAGGGACGTGCGCTTGGCGAACTTGGTCACCCTGATGGTCCTACTGTAAACCTTGATCGTGTTTCTCATAGAATCACATCATTGAAAGCAGAGGGTAAAAACTTCATGGGCAAGGCAAGAATCCTTGAGACACCCATGGGTAACATCGCCAAATCCTTGCTTGGTGAAGGAGTCAAGTTGGGTGTGTCATCTAGAGGCATGGGAAGTATTGACCGACAGGAAAGTGCTTCTTATGTTATGGATGATTTTATGCTTGCTACAGCGGCAGATATCGTTGCTGATCCTTCCGCGCCTGATGCATTTGTCAATGGCATCATGGAAGGTAAGGAGTGGGTATGGGATAATGGACTTCTTAAAGAGAAACATATTGCTGAAATGAAAGCAGAAATTGATAACTCTTCTCGTTTCGAGTTGGAAGAAAAAACCCTCCAAGCATTTAAGCGTTTAATTTCCGCGCTCTAATTTCAGAAATTCCTAAATAAACTATAGATTAAATCAACAACGAACACGGGGAAACTCAAATGTCAGATATGCTTAAAGAAAAATTTGAGGAGTTTGCCAGTGAGCACGCCGCTGTCCTCGCTGAGGCGGGTCAAGACCCAATGCCTACAGTGACTGCCGCTGTGCTCCCTGGTGATTCTGCTGCTACTGGACAATCCCAAACTGCTGTAAATGCTAAAGCAGCATCAGGCGAAAGTGCAACTGGACATGCTGCACCAATCCAACCTGGCGTTGCCATTGGACAAGCAGCACCACAAGAAGTTAATAGTGTAACCACAACTCCTCATGAGCATGATGAGGATGGCGATGAGAATCCTGGTGCTAAGGCAGCAGCTCCTATCGGTGGTGGTATTTCTGGCGAACCCAATCGTGGCGCTAGCAACACCGATCTTCCTAATGGAACTGCTCCTTCATTCGGTGCAGAAATTGCTTACGGAACCAAGATGGGTGGCAGTGTAACCTATCCAATCAAACCTAAGTTTGAATCTGTAGACATGAGTGCAGACGTTGCTGCTCTAACTGAGGGCACCGAACTCACCGAAGATTTTGCTGCTAAAGCAAAAACAATCTTTGAAGCTGCTGTAACTTCTCGTCTTAACGAAGAGTGGGCGAAACTAGAAGAAGGTTTTGCAGCACAAGTTAACGAAGCAATTGAAGTTTCTAAAAAGGAACTCGCTGAAGAAGTTAACGGCACTATGAACTATGCGGTCACCAAGTGGCTTGAAGAAAATCAAGTCTCTGTTGATCGTGGCATCAGAAATGAGATTACTGAAGACTTCATCGTTGGTCTGAAGAATCTCTTTGAAGAGCATTATATCGCAGTACCTGACGAGAAAGTAGATGTTCTCGAAGGTCTGTCTGAAGATCTTTGTAAAATGGAAGCGCGTCTTGACGAACAGGTTAAGCGCAATATTGAACTTCAAAATCGTCTTAATGAGTCTGCTAAGACCGTAATTGTTAGCGCAATTGCTGAAGGTCTTGCCGACACTCAGAAAGAAAAATTGGCATCTCTTGCTGATGGTGTAGAGTTTACAACCGAGGAGGAATTCTCCAAGAAACTCACCACTATCAAGGAGTCCTATTTCACTAAGGATTCTGTCATTAAGGCAGAAGTTGCTGATGAAACCCCAGTAGAAGGTAGCGCAGATGATGTTTCGCCTGCAATGGCGCAATACATTAACGCTATGAACCGCTGGAATCAGTGATTCACTAAATAATTCTATCCACAATTCTCAATAAAAATTTCGGAGACACAATGTTTAACGCAGAACATCTCCAGGAGAAGTGGTCACCTGTTCTCAACAACGAAGCAGCAAGTCCTATTGCTGATCGTTACAAGAAAGCAGTGACCTCGGTCCTTCTGGAAAATCAAGAACGCTTCCTACGCGAAGAGCGTGGAATGCTTAACGAAGTAGCAGTCAACAGCCTTGGTGCTAGTACTGTTTCTCCTGCTGGATCCGCTCTCGGATCTGCTAACACGGGTGGTCTTGCAGGTTTCGATCCTGTACTGATCAGTCTTGTTCGCCGCGCAATGCCTAACTTGATGGCATATGACGTTTGTGGCGTTCAACCCATGAGCGGTCCTACTGGACTTATCTTCGCAATGCGTTCACGCTACGAGAACCAAGGCGGCGAAGAAGCATTGTTCAACGAGCCTGATGCAGGATTCACTGCAGGTCTCGATGCAACTACTGGTGCTTACACCCCTAGAACTGGCGCTGGCGTTGGTGGCGATGCAGAAGGTAACAACCCTGCACTGCTTAACGATTCCTCACCTGGCACCTACGAGGTTCCCCAAGGATTCTCTCGCGAGAACCTAGAGCAAGCTGGCGATGCTGGCAAACTCTTCCGCGAGATGTCATTCAGCATTGAGAAGACTTCTGTGACTGCAAAGTCCAGAGCACTCAAAGCAGAATACACCTTGGAACTGGCACAAGACCTTAAGGCAATTCATGGTCTTGATGCTGAGCAGGAACTTGCTAACATCTTGTCTAGCGAAGTCCTTGCAGAAATCAACCGCGAAGTCGTCCGTCGCGTATACAGCGTTGCTAAGCCTGGTGCTGCAAACAACGTTGCTAACGCTGGTATCTTTGACCTCGACGTTGACAGCAATGGTCGTTGGTCCGTTGAGAAGTTCAAAGGACTTCTGTTCCAAATCGAGCGCGATTGCAATGCGATTGCACAAGACACTCGTCGTGGCAAAGGCAACTTCCTCATCTGTTCTGCAGACGTTGCAAGTGCTTTGGCAATGGCAGGCGTTCTTGACTACAGCAGCGGTCTAACTGGCGCTGGCGGTCCTGCAATCGGTACCGTAGATGACACTGGCAACCTTAGCGTTGGTACGATCAATGGTCGCATCAAGGTTTACGTTGATCCTTATGCTGCTAACCTTAGCGATAAGCACTACTACGTAGTTGGTTATAAGGGCACTTCCCCTTATGACGCAGGACTATTCTACTGCCCCTACGTTCCCCTCCAAATGGTTCGTTCCATCGACCCTAACAACTTCCAACCAAAAATTGGTTTCAAGACTCGTTACGGCATGGTTTCCAACCCATTCGTCACCACCAACGGCGCTTACAACGGCACCCCTGATGGCGAAACGCTTTCTGCGAACGCTAACATGTACTACAGACGTGTACAAGTTACCAACCTTATGTGATCCATCACTTCAGGTTTCTTCAGACCTCCCGAAAGGGGGGTCTTTTTTTATCTTTACAATTATTGTGTAGTAATATATACAGAAAATAATAATTGTTATCTGTTGATACACTTTAACTAAATGTTTTAGTTTCCTGACATAATTAGTTAAAGAATTATGCGAGGTGCCTTATGCACAATCTTTTGTCAAGAGCTCAGTTAGATGAGTGGCGACATTTTGAAGATACTATTAACCAAGCAACCTCGGAGCAAGAAAAACTTAATGATTATTATGAATGTTTGATAGAATGCGATTCATTAAAGCAATCAGAATGTAAAAAAATCTGTAGGAGAATGTTTATGTGATAGCATCCACACATAAAGTGTTACTAGGAATCCTAAGGGGTTCCTTTTTTATTAAATATGTGTATGATGGAGTATTAAAGTGCCTAGAGGACGTATGCATAAACATGAAATGCTAGCAAGAGTTTATAAATTGAAGACTGCACTATACGATGAGACAAATACATTTGATTGTTCCTCAGAAGAAAAGAAAGAAGGAGCACATAATGCTCTCAACCAAGTCCTAGACATCCTACAGGAGTTCCGAGAGTGAAAGACCTAGACTTTATTGATGATGTTCTAGAAGACGATATAGAGGGTCTGAGAGCACGTATAGCGAAGGCAAAAAATGAAGTGTTAATGGAAGAACCCTGTCCATTTTACGAAATTGAGGATTGGACCTACGACTAAATAGTAGTGCTTGGGATGCTGACATACAATGCCTGCTAATTGGTATAAAGAACAACCGAAAAATAGAAACTATCTATCTCCTTTAGGTTTCCAACTTAAGTTGGAACTTTTTGAGGGGGTAGATTTTTTCTGCCAAAGCGCAGGCATCCCTGAGATTAACATGCCTTTCACAGAGGTTCCTACCCGCTTTAGAAACTTCCCTGTCACTCCTGGTGGTGGAGTTACCTATGGTGATCTACTTGTTCAATTTATAGTTGATGAAGATCTTGTAAACTACAAGAGTATACATGAATGGATTAAAAAGAATGGAGGATCTGAGGAGCACAGCAGTGATGAGATAGAATTTTCTCAGGGTCAATTGCACATCACCACTTCACATTTTAATATAAATCACATTGTTGATTTTAATCGTTTGTTCCCAATCAGTTTGACGGGTCTCACGATGGACGCTACACAAACTGACACACAATACTTCACAGCACAAGTCGCTTTCAAGTATACTGATTTTATAATCCGTTAAGGATCTAATGTATGAATTTTGACAAACTACATCATCTCTTTGAAAAAATTAAATCTGACTGGAAGACTGATAGTTACGTAGAACATGAGTTCCGCAACAAATCATACTCAGCAGACCTAGGAAAAATCTCATTAGAGATCCCTTTCTTACATAATAAATACTTAAACCATTACACAGATCTTTCACAGGTAAAGACTAGTCTAGAATTTGAATTAAGAAAAATCATAAAAGAAAAACGAGAGTATTACGGCGGTGAAGCAGATGCTAAAACGTATGCCGAAAAACCTTTTGGGTCTAGTATTAAAACAAGTGAAAAGATGAGAGTCTATCTTGATGCTGATGAGGAAGTCATCAACATTGAAGCAAAGGTTAAGTACATTGAGATGATGTTAAATTATCTTGATCATGTGCTAAAGCAAATTTCTGCTCGCAACTACCATGTGAAAAACGCGATTGAATGGGAAAGATTTATTAATGGAACCTAATGTCCGACATTGTTATTAAAAAGAAGAATGAGGTTTATCTGACTCTTCAATCAGAACCTCACATTCATCATGAACTATCAGATTATTTTTCTTTTGAACTACCTGAAGCAAAGTTTCTGAAGAGACAACCTAGGTTCAAATACTGGGATGGAATGATTCGTCTGTACTCTCCAGGTACAGGCGAGTTGTATACTGGGTTGTTAAATCACCTCAAGCTTTGGGCAAACGAAAGACGTTACACAATTGAGTATGAAGAAAATGAATGGTATGGAGACGCAGAGGAGTCTAATGACTTTGTATCCCCTGGTGGCGTAAAAGTTTTTATGGATAAGATCTCTAAGTATGAACCTAGAGACTATCAATATGGCACAGTTTATCAAGCACTTAAAAACAATAGAGGATTATTTGTATCCCCCACAGGATCTGGCAAGTCATTGATGATCTATAGTATCGTTAGATACTATGTTGCTACAAAGAAAAAAATACTATTGATTGTTCCTACTACATCTCTAGTAGAACAGATGGTAAAAGACTTTAAAGACTATGGATGGAATGCAGAGGAATATTGCCACACCATTTATTCAGGCAAAGATAAGAATACTGATAAACCAGTTGTCATATCTACCTGGCAATCAATCTATAAATTTCCCAAAAGATACTTCGATGACATTGACTGTGTTATCGGTGATGAAGCACATCTATTTAAGTCAAAGAGTCTGACAGGCATCATGACCAAGCTACACAACGCTAAGTACCGCTTTGGGTTCACAGGTACACTAGATGGTAGCAAGACTCATAAGTGGGTATTAGAGGGTCTCTTTGGTTCTTGTGAGAAAGTTACTAAGACTGATGATCTAATCAAGAAAGGATATCTATCTAACTTACGTATCAAAATTCTTATGTGTAAGCATGAGTATCAATACTTTGAGGACTACCATGCAGAGATGGAGTATCTTGTTACATGTAAAAAAAGAAACAACCTCATCAAGAATCTAGTTAAAGATATAGATGGCAATACATTGGTTCTATTCAACTATGTCGAGAAACATGGTGAACCATTGTATGAGATGATAAATAATGTGGTAGCGGACGATAGAAAAGTATTCTTCGTCCATGGTTCAGTTGACGTTGACTCAAGAGAAGAAGTGCGTCAGATTGCTGAAACAGAAAACAACGCAGTGATTATTGCTTCTTACGGAACTTTCTCCACAGGCATTAACATTAAACGTTTACACAATATTATCTTCGCATCACCTTCTAAATCTAGAGTTCGTAATCTACAATCAATTGGTAGAGTCTTGAGGAAGGGAGAAGGAAAAACCATAGCAACACTTTATGATATTGCTGATGACATCTCTAACGAAACAAGATCTAATTACACTTTAAGACATCTATACGAAAGAGTGAAGATCTATCAAGAAGAGAATTTCAAATATGAAAAAGTAAAAATAGATCTAAGAAAATAATATGGAAGAAGAATTCTATTCAACTATAAAATTATCTACTGGTGAAGAACTTATTGCAAAGGTATGTTATTTACCTGAAGAAGATTCTTTACTAGTAGAAAATCCAATGATAGTTGAAACTCATACTTCAAAAAAGAATGGTAAACGTGTAGAAGGATTTGTCTTAAAGGAATGGTTACATTCATCTTATGATGACATGTTTGTATTAAAGATGAATCAAATAGTTACTATGAGTGAATTGGATGAAAGAATCAAAAAATTCTATCTAGGTAATCTAGAAGATGATAAAGGTGAAGTTAGTGTAGAACCTAATAAACTTAAAAACAATGGTTACGTAGGTTCAGTAGAGGAAGTCAAGAAGAATCTTGAATCTCTATTCAAGAGAAGCTAATAGATACAGTTATCTTTTGAACCCTTAACAGAGTCATCCTACTGAGGTTCTGAGGATTTGTCAAGCCCCCTTGACAGATTGTTTGCAATCACCTATAATAGATGCAAGGAAACAAGTAAAAGCATGACCAGAACTAAGAACAAAGAATACTACGTCAACAACAAAGAGTTTCTGGCTGCTATCACTGAGTACCGTAGACTGGTACATAAAGCACTAGAGGATGGTAAAGACCGACCGCGTGTTACCAACTACATTGGAGAGTGCTTTCTTAAGATCGCTACACACCTCTCGTACAAACCAAATTTTGTTAACTACATGTTTCGTGAGGACATGATCTGCGATGGTATCGAGAACTGCCTACAGTACATCGATAACTTCGACCCAGAGAAGAGTTCTAATCCTTTTGCATACTTCACCCAGATTATCTACTACGCCTTCCTGAGACGCATACAGAAGGAGAAGAAGCAACTGGAGATTAAGCAGCGTGTTCTTGAGAAGTCAGGTTATCAGGAAGTCATGTATACCGAACGCTATGAGGGTGATATGGCAGGTATGAACGCATCGTATTCTGACATGGGTAGCATCAAAGAAAATATTGAAACAAGAATGAATCGATGAAATCTACATTAGCAACTAGTCTAGGTCCTAATCCTACAATTGAAAAAAATATTCCTGATGATCAAGTCTGGATTGATGACGTTTTCTATGTCAAGAAAACTATGTTTGGTCTTTACACTAGTGTATTGAAAAATCCTCTTGGTGCTAATTTTATTACTGGTGCTACTGAGGAAGGAGTTATTAAGATGACTAGATGGCATCTTAAGTGTCTGCAAGATGGCACACTTGATGATTATACGTATGTTACTTCTGTTGCTATGGGTGTCAAACTTTGAAAATTGCATTAATTACTGACCAGCATCTAGACGGACGCAAGGGTTCTTTGGCATTCTGGACTTACTTTCAGAAGTTCTATGACGATGTATTTTTTCCAACGCTTGAGAAAGAGGGTATCACCACGATCATTGATCTTGGCGACACATTTGATAACAGAAAGTCTATGGATTATAATGTATGTAATCGAGTTACGACTAATTATTTCGATAGACTAAAGAACTATAAAGTACACATGTTGCTTGGCAATCATTGTGTTTACTATAAAAATACAAACAAAATTAACTCACCTGAGTTGCTGCTCAAGCAATACGATAACATTACCATCTATTCTGAACCCAAGCATCTAAAACTTGGCAGTAAGAAATTCTTGATGCTTCCTTGGATTAATAAAGAAAATCAAGATAAAGTCTTTAAACTTCTAAAAACTAGTGAGGCAGACGTATGTTGTGGTCACCTAGAACTCTCTGGATTTGAGATGAATGCAGGTATGGTGATGGATCATGGTATGGACCACAAATTGTTTCATCGTTTTAAACGTGTTTGGTCTGGACACTATCACCACCAATCAAAAAAAGGTAACGTTCAGTACCTTGGCAACCCTTATCAGATGTTCTGGAATGATTATAAAGACTCTCGCGGTTTCCATATCTACGATACTGAAAGTGATAAACTTAAGTTTGTCGCGAATCCCTATGAGATCTTTGACAAAATCTTCTATGACGACACCAGTGTGGACTACAACAAACAAGATGTGTCATGTTATAAAGACAAGTACATCAAAATCATTGTTGAACAAAAAACAGATTACCACATGTTCGAGACATTGGTTGATCGTCTTTACAACGTAGGAGTTCATGATGTAAAGATTGCTGAGACACTTTTAGAAGATGATCTAAATGATTCTGATGCAGACGTTGAGGTGAAAGATACCATGACATTGCTGAGTGAGTATATTGATGAAGTAGAAATGTCCGTAAACAAAAATGATTTAAAAAATCTTATGAAATCTCTATATATTGAAAGTTGCGAAATCGCCTAATGTTTATCTTAACTCTGGAGGGCAAAGAGACTGGAGTATTTTCTCTTCTGAATGATGTAGGTGAACAGGTGATTCCTTTGTTTATAGAGTTTGATGATGCAAACAGGTACAACATTATGATGCATGACCTGACTGAAAAGAAAATACCACTGAGCATTACCGAGGTTGACAAGGAAATTATTGTGAACGCATGTGTTGAAAGAGATCAAAAGTATGCTATAATAACCCCTGATGACCTATTGATTCCTCCTGAAGACGTTCTTGCATGATAACCTTTAAAAAGATTCGATGGAAGAATTTCCTTTCCACAGGGAACGTCTTCACCGAAGTTGATATTTGTAAAAACAAAACTAATCTAATCGTTGGTGACAACGGAGCAGGTAAGAGTACTATTCTAGATGCTCTTACCTTTTCTTTGTTTGGGAAACCATTTCGTAAGATCAACAAACCAATGTTGATCAATAGTATCAACGAGAAAGATTGCATTACTGAAATTGAGTTTAGTATTGGGAACAATGATTATAAAGTTGTTCGTGGTATTAAACCAAATATTTTTGAGATCTACTGCAATGACCAGTTGTGGAATCAAGAAAGCACTACAGTAGATCAACAGAAAAATCTTGAGCAAAACATACTTAAGATGAACTATAAGTCATTCACGCAAATCGTGGTGCTTGGTTCTTCTACGTTTGTTCCATTCATGCGTTTGCCTGTTGCTCAACGTCGTGAGATCATCGAAGACATCTTGGATATTCAAATCTTCTCTACGATGAATGTCTTATTGCGAGATAAGATTCGTGAGAATAATGATGAACTTAAGGAGTTTGATTATCAAATTGATCTCCTTAAAGAAAAAGTTAGTCTTCAAAAATCATACTTGTTAGAACTCGACAAGAAAAACAAGGCAGATATTTCTAATAAAGAAAATAAAATTGCTGAGTTACTGGATGAGGAAAACAAACATCACTTGGTTATCAAAGAAACTAATGATGTTATAGAACAACTCAACACTCAAATTGGGGACTATTCTGAATCTTCCAAAAAACTTAAGAAACTTAATACGTTTCTTATTAAAGTTAGTTCTAAATTGACTGCCTGTAAAAAAGAACATGAATTCTTTGAACAAAATCATGTGTGTCCTACCTGTACACAAGAATTGACTGAAGAGTTTAGATCTAACAAAATTGAATCTGGTAAAACAAAACTAGATGAAATGTCTCTAGGTTATAATGAAATCCTGCAAGCAATTGGTGAGGAAGAAAAACGTTTCTATAAATGGAATGAAATTTCTACAGAAATCACTGATAAAAATAATGCAATTTCACAATCAAACTTTGCGATCACTCAGATTCGTAAGTCTATTGTGAATGTAGAGAGCGACATTAAAAACCTAGAGTCTGGTGGCGGGGATAAAAAAGAAGCATTCACTAGACTAGAAAGTTTAGTTGAAGAGAAAAAACAACTAGCACTTCGCATGTCTGAGTCTAAACAAGATAAAGATGTGTTAAGTGTTGCTTCTCAGTTGTTGAAAGATAACGGAATTAAGACTAGAATTATAAAGAAGTATCTCCCCACAATGAATAAACTGATTAATCAGTATCTTCAGGGGATGGAATTCTACGTTAACTTTAGTCTTGATGAAAATTTTGAGGAAACTATTAAGTCGCGTTACAGAGATCAGTTTTCCTACGCATCTTTCAGTGAAGGAGAGAAAGCTCGTATTGATATTGCTCTTCTGCTTACTTGGCGTAGCATTGCTAAACTTAAGAATAGTGTGGATACTAATCTCCTTATCTTAGATGAGATCTTTGATGGTTCATTGGATCATCAAGGTGGTAGCGATCTTGGTTGGATCCTCAGAAACTTTGATGATAGTGTTTCTATCTACGTTATCTCTCACAAAGAACAAATGACTGACAAGTATGATAGAACATTGAACGTAGAAAAAATCAAGAACTATTCTGTGGTGAGAGAAACCATTAACGAAGAATGACTTACCCAACTCTAAAAACAGATGACGGGTGGGAACTATTTCCTTTGTTTGCTAAAGCAGTTTCTATTCACCATGTAGATGAAACTATATGTAAGGAACTTCAAGATCTTGAAGTGAAATGCAATTGGAATGAAGACGATGGAACTGATGGTTGTAAAGGAGCAGTTAGTACAGAAAAAAATGTTCTTGATCTAAACTCGGTTCTCAAGCAAAAACTCCATAGTATTGTTCATGACTATGTACAGAGAACTATGGGATACATTTGTGATGTTCAGTTTACAACTTCATGGTTTGCTAGAACATACGAAGATGGATTCTGTGAAGAACATATGCATAGCAATTCTTGGTTCAGTGGTATTATATACTATGGTGAGTACGAAAAAGATACTGCGCCAATTCAATTTACAGATTCTAATCCACATAGCGTTTGTGTAAAAGTATCTGAATTTAATTTCTTTAATTCATTTGCTTGGAACATTCAACCTGAACATGCATTAATTGTTATGTTTCCTAGTGAGCTACGACATAAAGTATTAAGAAACAAATCCCAGTGGACACGTAATGCTTTGGCATTTAACGTTATGCCTAAGGGTGATGTCGGTATTCAGGACAGCGTGTTCCAATACTAGAAGTGGCATAGGGGGGTCTGACGACCCCCTTTTTTTGTGTATACTAGTTGCATAGAGAGAAAGAAACCATGCAAACACAAGAGATCAAAGGCAAACTTGCTAAGTTACTTGCCACTGAAAACCTTTTGGTTGAGCATCGTTCTGTGAATACAGCATCTTTCGATGTAGATAATCGTATATTGACTTTACCAAAATGGGATAAAGCATCTAGTACAGTCTATGATCTTTTGGTGGGTCATGAAGTTGGGCATGCTTTATATACTCCTATGTGGGATGGATTTGATTGCCCTAAAGATTATGTGAACGTGACTGAAGATGCGCGTATTGAAAAACTTATGAAGCGTCGTTATCCTGGTCTTCGCAAGTGTTTCTTCAATGGATACCGCGAACTCAATGACGATGATTTTTTTGGTATTGCTGAAGAAAATATTGATAGTTTAAAATTGATTGATCGTATCAATCTATATTTCAAAATTGGTGTTGCTGAAGTTGTTATTCCTTTCAATGCAGAAGAAAAAATTCTGGTAGACAAAACTGCAAACACAGAGACTTTTGATGAAGCAGTAAAAGTTGCTGAAGAGATCTGGGAATATTCTAAAGAACAGCAGCAAGAGCTTGAGAACCTTGCAGATATTCCTCAGTCTGGTGGTGATGGTAGTTCTGGATCATCCGAAAGTCAAAGTGTCAATGACGAAGAATCTGGCGAGGAAGGTGGTGAAGAAGTCATGACACACGAAGAGATGTTGGAAGAAGCACAGCGTAGAGAAAACGAGAATGGTGCTGCACCAGCAGGTGGTGATATTTCTTCTTCTGATACTCAAAATAATTTTGACCAGCAATCACAGAGTCTTAGTAGAATTTCTTATTCAAGAAATGTTTATGTTGACATTCCTACCTTGGATGCTTCTGATTATGTTGTTGATTGGAATGTAATTCATAATTGGATTGACAATCAGAAAGAGGGTCTTGACCCAGATGGTTTTTCGTGGGTTGATTTAGAGTATAGAAAATTTAAAAAGTCTGTTCAGAAAGAAGTAAACTATCTTGTAAAAGAATTTGAATGTAAGAAAGCAGCTGCAGCATATGCCCGTCAGCAAACCTCACGTACTGGAGTTCTCAATACCAGTATCTTACATACGTACAAACACAATGACGACTTGTTCAAGAAAGTAACAATTATTCCTGAAGGTAAAAATCATGGTCTTCTTTTTATTCTTGATTGGTCTGGTTCCATGAACACCACGTTGCTTTCTACTTTAAAGCAACTGATGACTCTCTGTATGTTCTGTAAAAAAGTACAGATCCCTTTTGAAGTTTATGCATTTACTAATGAGTGGATTGGTGCTGAACGTGCAATGGAAAATCAAGTCGGAAAATTTTTTCCAAAACTAATTACCGAAAGACTTATCAAAAATGAAGTCTATGTAAGCAAGCAGTACTTTCGCATGATGAATATTTTTTCATCTCGCACTAACAGCAAAAATTGGGAACGTCAATGCCTTAACATATGGCGTGAAGTATATTCACTACAATATTATGTTGGTTATCCATCAACAATTGGTATGAGTCTTTCTGGAACTCCACTCAATGAATCTATCCTTGTTATGAAGTCAATCATTCCTGGGTTTAAGAAGACTACTGGAGTCAGTAATGTTAATGTTTGTATTTTGACTGATGGAGAATCTTGTGGTTCTATGTATGGTCACGAGTCTACATATGATGATGATAAACAAATGATTTTTGCACGACGTTTAGATTCTACTAGTGTTACTCTTCGCGATCGTAACTTGGGTTGTACATACAACAAACTAGAGTCTTGGGACGAGCAAACAAATGTCTTCATTGAAAACTTAAAAGAGACGCATCCATCTGTTAACATAATTGGTATCCGTCTTCTTGAAGGTGGTAGTGGTCTTGCCAGTTTCTATCGCCGCTATTGCAATGATTCTGTTGATGGACTTGATAAATTGTATAGAGATTGGAAAAAAACTAAATCAGTTGTTCTTCCAAATCCTATTTCTTATGATGCTTTGTATGTTATTGCTGGTAAATCTAGTGCGCGATCGTTTACTGAATTAGATGAAGAGTCAACACTAGATATTGATGCTGGTTCTTCTAAAACTCAAGTACGTGCTGCTTTCAAAAAACTACTGAAGCAAAAGCAAAACAACAAAGCTATCTTGAACCACTTCATCAGTCAGATTGCATAGTGTCCACTCTGCCCCTGACTCTGCCCCACTCTGCCCTATACTTACTCCATACGAAACAAACCGATGCCTGCCAAGTCTGATTTAACCACGTCTCAAATTACTTCTTATCTTGCCGAGACCTTTGGTTCTGACATTAATACGGATCACGTTCGTGCTGCAGCAACATATTTCTCTATATCATATCCTACTGCTGTTAAGCGTCTTCGTGATTGCCATGTCGGCCGCGGCAAATGGAACCTGACCATTGAAGAAACACGTGACCAGTTGGAAACTCAGTTTCCTGATCAGGAAGAAATGAACATCATCCCACTTAAAGATAATAGTTTTGTCCCGTTCGGTAACTTTACTGATCTGAAGAAAATTATTTCTTCTCGTCTGTTCTATCCTACATTCATTACTGGTATGTCTGGTAATGGTAAAACTTTCTCTGTAGAGCAAGCGTGTGCTGCTCTAGGACGTGAGTTGATTCGTGTAAACATTACAATCGAAACTGATGAAGATGATCTTATTGGTGGTTTCCGTCTTGTCGATGGGTCAACTGTTTGGCATAACGGACCTGTCATTGAAGCACTCGAACGTGGAGCAATCCTGCTACTCGATGAAGTTGACCTTGCTTCCAACAAAATTCTATGCCTTCAGTCCATCCTTGAAGGTAAAGGTGTGTTCCTGAAGAAGACAGGTCGCTATGTGAGACCTGCTGCTGGATTCAATGTCATCGCTACCGCCAACACTAAGGGTAAGGGTTCTGATGATGGTCGCTTTATTGGTACTAACGTATTGAATGAAGCATTCCTAGAACGTTTTGCTCTCACCTTTGAGCAAGAGTATCCCACTCCCAAAATTGAGACTAAAATTCTTGAAAAAATTGGTGCGAATATTGGGGTGACAGATCTTGAATTCTGTGCTAAACTTGCTGACTGGGCTGACGTTATTCGCAAGACGTTTGCTGATGGTGGCGTGGATGAAATTATTTCTACTCGCCGCTTGTCTCATATCATTCGTGCCTACTCCATTTGGGGTGACCGATACAAGGCAATCAAAGTTTGTGTCAATAGATTTGATGAAGAAACAAAAACTCTCTTCCTTGATGTCTATACCAAACTTGATGAGAAAGTAGAAATGGAGGAAAGCGATGAGAGACCATACTATGACCAGTGAAAACTTTCATGGATACATTGGGCGAGTAGCAATCCTTAAGGATTGTGACCATCGCTCTGGAAAAATAATCAAAGGTGAGGGATTTAAACTTACTATGAAATCTATTGACGGCACGATATTTGAGTGCTATCATGACAACATCGAGTACATTTGGGGTATATGAACAAATATAATGAAGACGCTCTAATCAAAGAGCTACGTGACTACATCTCTGGAACCTATGGACAACACTATTCTGCTGGTAACGACAGCATTCAAACGCTAGATTTGATTGAAGCATGTGGAGATGCTGAGGCATTCTGCCGTAGCAACATCCTAAAGTATGCTTCTCGATATGATCGTAAAGGTACTGCCCGTCGCGACATTATCAAAATTCTACACTATGCACTTCTACTACTCCACTTTAGTGACAAGTCTGCTAACACTGAACCTTACCCTCAATGAATAAAGTTATTCTTTCTGAACAGACTCTTCAGGTTCTTAAAAACTATTCCACAATCAATGGTTCTATCCTTATTCGCAAGGGTAATCAACTGAAGACAATCAGCGTTGGGGAGAATGCTCTTGCACAATATTCATGTGAAGAGAGTTTTCCTCAAACGTTCGGTATCTATGATCTCAACCAGTTTCTTGCTGGGTTGACTTTATTCCAGGATCCGATCTTGGAATTCGATAACGAGAACTATGTGACTATTCGTAGTCGTGGTCGCTCTGCAAAGTATTTCTTCTCAGATCCTGAGATTACTTTGAAGTCTGCTCCCGAAAAAAATATTAAATTTCCTGGTGGAGACATCGCTTTTAATATCACATGGGAAGACATCACGTCACTACAAAAAGCAGCAGCAGTTTACAATCTAACTGATCTTGTTTTTAAATCCGTAGACAATCAAATTAGTTTGTATCTTCGTGATTCTGAAAACGAAACTAGTAACGATTATTGTCAAACCATTGCTGGTGATACAACTGGTGATTACGAACTGGTTCTCAAAGTGGAACACCTCCGTCTCCAACCAGGAGACTATCATGTTAAAGTGTCTGAGCATCTAGTATCCGAGTGGCGTCACACTCGCTTGGATCTTGTCTATTATATTGCATTGGAATTTGATGACTAAAAAGTTTCTATGGGTTGAGCAGTATCGTCCCCAAAAAATTGATGACTGCATTCTGCCTGACAATCTTAAGAAACCATTTCAAGGATTTGTAGAGCAGGGAGAGATCCCTAATCTGCTCCTCCTGGGGTCTGCAGGCGTTGGTAAGACCACTGTTGCTAAAGCGTTGTGTGAGGAGATTGGTGCCTCTTACATCGTCATTAACGGGTCAGACGAGGGGCGTTTCTTGGACACCGTTCGTAACCGAGTCAAGCAGTTTGCTTCCACAGTCTCCCTAACCTCAGGAGCGCCTCACAAGGTGGTCATCATCGATGAGGCAGACAACACCACCCATGACGTGCAACTCTCCTTACGTGCCTTTGTGGAGGCGTTTCACAGCAACTGCCGTTTCATCTTTACTTGTAACTTCCAAAACAAAATCATTGAACCACTGCACTCACGATGCACAGTTGTAGACTTTCGTATCAATAAGAGTCAGCAACAAAAGTTGCAAGCGCAGTTCTTTGGTCGCTTGAAAGAAATCCTTGACGAGAATGAGATTGAGTATCAAGATAAGATTCTTGTTAAACTCATTGGTCGTTACTTTCCTGACTGGCGTCGTTTGATCAATGAGACTCAACGTCATTCAGCATCAGGAAAGATTAACACTGATATCTTAGTTGATATTGCAGACATCAATCTTGATTCTCTATTGGCAGCATTAAAGAATAAAGAGTTTACTACAGTACGTAAGTGGGTCATTGAGAATATTGACAATGATCCAAACATCGTCATGCGTAAAATCTATAATCTTCTATACGAACAAATTAAACCCAAGTACATTCCTGAAGCAGTTTTGATTCTTGCTAGGTATCAATACCAGATTGCTTTTGTTGCTGATCAGGAAGTCAATCTTCTTGCTTGCTTGACTGAAGTAATGATGGGATGTGAATTCAAATAATTTATAATTATGGAAATCAGTAAAAACGATCTCATTCATCACAAAATCCAAGCAGCAATTCGCGAGAATGTTTTTCAAGATGATGATCTTAAATACTTAGGATTCAATGAAGACAAAGGAGAGCATGAGTACAAAATCAATGGGCAACACATCGTCCTTGCATCACAAATCGAAGACTTTGAACAAGTCGAAAGTGAAGACGACACCTGAAAATGTGAAGGAAGCAAATGAAGCATTGTTTCATGCTACAATGAACCTTCCACATGCTGCAGACCATTGTGGTATGACTCAGCGTGAAATGAAAATGATCTTTCGTGAATACCTTAAATATCATGACAAAAACTTTGAAGTCACTGAAGACGCCACTTAGATACCCTGGTGGTAAGAGTCGTGCCTTGAGTAAACTCTTTCAGTACATCCCTAACCTCACAGAATATACTCACTATCGCGAACCATTCTTAGGTGGTGGTTCTGTCGCATTGGAAATTGGTAAGCGATACCCACACCTAGACATCTGGGTCAATGATCTTTATGATCCACTTTATAATTTCTGGCGTGTTCTTCAAGATCAAGGTGACGAACTTTCTTCCTTGCTGAAGGATCTTAAGAACGATCATCCAGATCAAACATCAGCAAAAACTTTATTTCTAGATTCTAAGGACCAATTAAATGATGCCTCTACGTCCGATCTACTACGTGCTGTGTGTTTTTATATTGTCAATAAGTGCTCTTTCTCTGGTCTCACTGAATCCAGTTCCTTCAGCAAGCAAGCGTCAGATAGCAATTTCTCGATGCGAGGCATTTGTAAACTCCCTGAATATTCAGGAATGATTTCTAAGTGGAAAATTACTAAACTTTCATATGAAGAACTCTTTTGCGATAGCAAGTCAACCTTCGTCTATCTCGATCCCCCCTATGAGATCGGATCTAATCTTTATGGTAAGCGAGGAAACATGCACAAAGGATTCGACCACGACAAGTTTGCTTCTGATTGTGATCGCTTTATCTCTCATCAACTTGTTAGTTACAATTCGTCGCAACTGATTCGAGACCGCTTCAAGCAGGGGTGGACAGCTGCTGAATTTGCACACACTTACACCATGAGGAGCGTGGGGAGTTATAATACAGATCAAGCGTCTCGCAAGGAACTCGTCCTTACCAACTATGAAATGTGAAGTCAGACTCTACGTAGCAGGTCGCCTCTTTGCTGAGGAAGTCTATGCTCGCAACTATGAGGAAGCAAAGGAAGTTGCTCTTGCTCGCAACCCCAATGCTAAGGTAGTTGGTGTCACTGCTAAATTCTGATGATACCTAAAGAATATCAGCATGGTGGTAGGGAAGTATCCCCCACCAATATTTTATTGCTTATCAGTGATCTTGAAGGTACGTATCAATATCTCAAGTGGATGGGATTTGATGAAGATATGAAAGTCCTTGAGGAAATGAAAGGACGATATTATAAATTGTATTTCAAAACAAAAAAAGAATGGAAAGTTACCAACTGAAAGATTATTTGTATACAATTAATCAATCTAAACATAATTTACTGAGACAAGATTCTGAAGCTGTTAAAGGTTATCCGCCATTCATTATAAACAAGTGTCTATCTGGATTTACTGATAGCATTTTATTTGCCAATGAGATGAATATCCATAATCATTTGGACAAACAGATGCAATATGATTTTTATCTAAATAGTTTGAAGCCGAGGAAACGATTTTCTCCCTGGTTGCGTAAAGGTGAATTAGAGAACCTTGAATTGGTGAAGCAATATTATGGATACAACCATAGTAAAGCAGTTGCCGCCCTTAGAATTCTTACTAATTCTGAACTTGAGCAGATTAAAAAATTATTAGATAAAGGCGGTAACAGATGAATGAAATTGAAATTCAGTGGCAACCATCGGATATGGTTGAGGTGTTGTTAAATGAACCAGATGATTTTCTGAAGGTTCGTGAAACACTCACTCGTATTGGTGTTGCTTCTAGACGAGATAGAAAACTATATCAGTCTTGTCATATCCTACACAAGCAAGGTAAGTATTATATTGTTCACTTTAAAGAGTTGTTTGCTCTTGATGGTAAAAATACTAACTTGTCTTTGAATGATGTGCAGCGTCGTAATCGTATTGCACAACTTCTATCGGACTGGGGACTGATTGGTATTGTTGATAAAACTCAAATTGAAGACGTAGCAGCACTCAACCAAATTAAAGTTCTCTCCTATAAAGATAAAGGGGAGTGGACACTGGAGTCCAAATATAATATTGGTCGTAAAAAACCAGAAGCATAAATAAATTTGAGACCTTTCGTGCGGTCTCTACAAAAGTCGGAAACCCTTATAAAGTGATGCGGTGAACACTACATCACTTTTTTTGTGTCTTGATTAAATAGTGTTGGATGCCTTCGGGGTCCATACAAACATCTCGCTTATCTAAGGAGAACACTAATGACACATACATGGGATCTATACCTACCTCATGCCGTAGGTTTAAATGATATGTTTCATCGATTAGATTCGATGACCAATCATAATAAAAACTACCCCCCGTATAATTTAATCAAACATGACGCCAGTAATTACGAAATTCAAATTGCTCTCGCAGGATTTAAAAGAGAGGAGATTGAAGTATCTACTGAATCAAACATTCTCAAGGTTACCAGCAACACTACAAGACAGGATCCTGAAACAGAATACTTACACAAAGGAGTCTCGCGAAGATCATTTGCGAATACTTGGCAACTCGGTGACGATGTTAGAGTTGTGGACGTGACGTTTGAGGATGGTATGCTGGTCGTGAGTTTAGAAAAAATTATACCAGACCACATGAGACGAACGACTTACGAAGTCAAATAAATATCTGTCACAGGGGGCGGTTGCCCCCTTTGCAATTTCGTGCTATACTACTAAAAAGATTGGAGAACTATGTCTGAGTCTGATAAGATTATCGTTTTTAAAAATGGCGAACGTGTCATCTGTGAACTACAAGAAGCATTTGAAGGAGAAGGCGAGGAGCGCCGTGGCATCTGCCTCATCATGCGAAACCCTTATATTCTAGAATTGGTTCCTGCCGAGAACCCTACTGCTGAGAATGACCTTCAAGTGAAGTTCAGCAAGTGGTGTCCTTACTCTATCGATTATCAATTCCGTGTGCCCTATGACAGCATTCTAGCAATCGGTATTCCTGATCAAGGTCTAGATGGTGCATACCGCCAGAAGATTGCTTCTCTGGTTGCTCAACAGGATAATGAACTTCCTAAGTGGGAAGAGGGTCAAACAAACCCTAACATGGAAGCACAACTAGCAGAGATCACTGAAGTTGTTGGTGTTGATGCTCCTACTGCTGGAGTTGCAGGAAATACTGATCAGCATCCTATTGCTACCCCGCTTGCACAGGAGGAATCGGATGCTGAAACTCCTGAAAATTGATGGTCACTGGATCGTAGCAGAGGTTGATGAGATTCCTGATACAGAATTTGGTAATCCAGATTGTGTTCTGAAACATGCATGTGAGATTAATGAGGATGGGGCAGTGCCCTTCCCTCCTTACAGCGAAGATAGAGAACTGGTTATTCGTTCAGAAAATATTACATTTATTGCTGAACCATCACCAATGTTCTCTTCACTATACTATGATTTAAAAGCAAAAGAGGAATGAAGTTTTACACCAGCGTTCAGCAAGCAGGTAATAATATCCAGGTTCGTGGATACCAAAACGGAAACCAGTTCAGCGATAAGGTCCCTTTTAACCCTACGTTGTATCTGCCCACCCAACAACCTTCTCGCTGGAAGACTCTGGATGGTAAGAATGTTCGTCCTGTACAGCAGGGAACTATTCGTGACGCAAGAAAGTTTGTGGATGATCATAAAGACATTCCTGACTTTGAGATCTGTGGTCAAACTCGCTACCTGAATCAATACATTGCAGAACAATATCCTGCAGATCAGATTGAGTTTGACTCTAGTCAGATTCGTGTGTTCACACTTGACATCGAGACAGCAGCAGAGAATGGGTTCCCTGATATCGAAACTGCCGACCAAGAAATTCTTCTTATCTCTTTGAAGGATAGTCGCACAAGACGCATCCAGGTCTTCGGACGTTATGCGTTTGACAACACCCACAAAGACGTGGACTACATGCACTTCAGTACCGAGGTTGGTATGCTGCAGGCATTCATCCATTACTGGATGAGCAACTATCCTGATGTTATCACTGGGTGGAACGTGCAGTTGTTCGACATGACTTACATAAGTAAGCGTATCGAACGTGTTATTGGTGAGCGTGACGCTAAGTTATTGTCACCATGGAAGTCTACTTATTGTCGTGAGATTTATATCAAAGGTCGTAAGCAAATTGCATATGACATCTCAGGTATTGCAACGCTTGACTATCTTGAGTTGTATCGTAAATTCACATACACAAATCAATCATCTTATCGTCTAGATCATATTGCTAGTGTAGAACTAGATACAAAGAAACTAGATCATAGTGAGTATGACACCTTCAAAGAGTTCTACACCAAGGACTGGCAGAAGTTTGTAGAATACAATATCATTGACGTTCGTCTGGTTGACCAGTTGGATGATAAGATGAAGTTGCTTGAACTTGCCTTCACTATGGCATATGATGCTAAGGTAAACTTTGAGGATGTATTTTCTCAGGTTCGTATGTGGGATAATTATATCTACGTCGAGTTGCTAAAGAGACACATTGCAATACCCCCCAAGAAGGAAGCAAGAAAAGACGCTAAGTATGCTGGTGCATATGTTAAAGAACCTAAACCAGGTTTTTATGACTGGGTTGTCAGCTTTGACCTTAATAGTCTGTACCCTCATCTTATCATGCAGTATAACCTCTCACCAGAGACCCTGCTCCCAAACAGACACCCTACAGCAACTATTGATAAGTTGCTTGAGAAAGAGATAGACACATCTGGTATTACCGATTGTCTTGCTGCTAATGGTACTCTGTACAAGAAGGATGAGATGGGTTTCCTTCCTATGATGATGCAGAAGATGTATGACTCTCGCGTTATCTACAAGAAGAAGATGCTTGAAGCAAAGCAGCAGTATGAGAAGACTCCTACTATTGAATTGAAGAAAGAGATTGCTCGCTGTAATAACATTCAGATGGCAAAGAAGATCTCCCTCAACTCTGCTTATGGTGCTATTGGTAATGAACACTTTCGATACTTCCGACTAGAGATTGCTGAGGCAATCACTTGTTCTGGACAACTTTCCATTCGCTGGATCAGCAATAAAACAAACGCATACTTAAACAAAATTTTAAAAACAGATGATGTTGATTATGTTATTGCTTGTGATACCGATTCTATGTACCTCAACCTGGGTCCTTTGGTTGAAACTGTATTCGCCAACAGAGAGAAAACTGATGCGGGAGTTGTTTCTTTCCTTGACAAGGTGTGTAAGGTGGAATTTGAAAAGTATATTGAAAGTTCTTACCAAGAGCTCGCCACTTATATGAATGCATATGACCAGAAGATGGTCATGAAGAGAGAGAACATTGCTAATCGTGGTTTCTGGACTGCAAAGAAACGCTATGTTCTTAACGTATGGGATAGTGAAGGAGTTCGATATAAAGAACCTAAGATGAAAATCTGTGGTATGGAGACTGCTAGATCTTCTACACCACAATACTATCGTGATAAACTATATCATGCATTCAAATTAATCTTGACACAAACCAATGAAGACTTGATTGAGTTTATTGAGTTTGTGAAAAAAGATACTAGAAACCAGGACTATGTAAATATTGCTTTCCCCCGTGGATGCAATGGCATGACCAAATACAAATGTTCCCATGACATTTATCGTAAGGGAACACCTATCCATGTGAGAGGATCTTTACTTTATAATTACTATGTTCGCAAGAACAAGATAACTAATAAGTATCCTATTATTCAGGAAGGAGAAAAAATTAAATTTATTTATCTGAAGACACCAAATCCAATGATGCAAAACTGCATTAGTTTCTTCAGTGACATCCCTAAAGAATTTAATTTAGACAAGTACATTGATTATCAATTACAATTTGAGAAGTCATTCCTAGAACCTTTGAAGAATGTGCTAGGATGTATTGATTGGGATTACGAAAAAAAAGTTTCACTATTATCATTTTTATAACCATGGGATTTCTAGATACAGTCATTAAGGACAGCAAGAATGAGTATGCTAGTCTTGTTAGCGAAGGGGTTGCTGCTGGCGATATTGAATCTTTTGTTGATACTGGGAGTTACGTTGTTAACGCCCTGGTTAGTGGTTCGATTTTTGGAGGTTTTCCTTCCAATAAGATTACTGCCGTGGCAGGAGAATCAGGCACGGGTAAGACTTTCTTTTGTCTTTCTGTCGTTAAGCATTTCCTCGATACTGATCCTGGCGCTGGAGTTATCTATTTTGAAACTGAGTCTGCCATTTCTAAAGACATGATCGAGAGTCGTAACATTGACTCCGATCGCATGGTAATTTTTCCAATCAATACCATTGAAGAGTTCCGTACACAAGCAGTAAGAATTGTAGACAAATTCATGGAACAACCTGAAGAAGACCGCAAACCACTCATGTTTGTGCTAGACTCTTTGGGTAACCTTGCCACCAACAAAGAGGTTCAGGATGCAGCAGACGACAAGAACGTCCGCGATATGACAAAAGCACAACTGGTCAAATCTGCCTTTCGCATCTTGACACTGAAGCTTGGCAAGGCTAATATACCAATGATCGTTACCAACCACACCTATGATGTCATCGGCGCTTATCATCCTGCAAAAGAAATGGGGGGAGGCAGTGGACTCAAGTATTCTGCTAGCACAATCGTTTATCTCGGAAAGAAAAAAGAGAAAGATGGAACAGATCTCATCGGAAACATTATCAAATGCGAGGCTAAGAAGTCTCGTTTGACACGTGAGGGTTCCAAAGTAGAGACTAGACTTTACTTTGATGCTAGAGGTTTGGAGAAGCACTATGGATTACTTGAGATTGGCGAGCGAGCAGGGTTGTGGAAAAATGTTGCTGGACGCTATGAAATTAATGGAAAGAAGATCTATGCGAAAGCAATCCTCAAAGACCCAGAACAATACTTCACCCCCGAAATCCTAGAAGCAATAGATAAGCAGGCACAAAAAGAATTTTTATATGGTACAGAAGATGAGTGAGAAAATGGAAACAACTATTTTGCGTAACCTCCTTTCCACGGAGGAATTTTATCGCAAAGTAGTTCCCTTTCTCAAAGCAGAATACTTTGAAGATATTTCTGAACGTATTATTTTTGAAGAGATTAATGACTTCTCGTCTAAGTATGATAAGATGCCAACTGCTGAAATTGTCATACTTCAACTACAACAACGCAATGATCTCAACGAAGACACGTATCAAACATCTGTTAAGCATATTAAGGAATTTCCCCAAGAGTTTACAGACACAGCATGGCTCGTTGACCGAACTGAAAAGTGGTGTCAAGAGCGAGCAATCTACAATGCCCTCCTACATTCGATCAAGATCGCAGACGGAGGCGATAAAGAGATTTCGAGAGATGCGATACCCTCCATTCTCCAAGAAGCCTTGGCAGTATCGTTTGATGAATATATCGGACACGACTACGTAGATAACGCTAGCGAGAGATATGATTTCTATCACAGAGATGAAGAGAAACTTCCTTTTGATCTTGATAAATTCAATGCTATCACTAAAGGTGGTCTCCCCAATAAGACACTATCTATTGCCCTTGCTGGTACAGGTGTTGGTAAGTCTCTATTCATGTGTCATTGTGCCACTGCTGCTCTACAGCAAGGTAAGAATGTCTTGTACATCACTGCTGAGATGTCCGAAGAAAAAATTGCAGAGAGAATTGATGCCAATCTTTTAAACATAAACATTCGAGACATTTCTACATTACCCGAACAACTCTTTATATCTAGAGTTGCTGAGATTGGTAGAAAGACAGAAGGTAAACTTATTATCAAAGAGTATCCTACTGCTAGCGCACATGCTGGTCACTTTAAGTCTTTATTAAATGAACTATCTTTGAAGAAATCATTCAAACCAGATATCATTTTTATTGATTACCTAAATATTTGTGCTTCTTCTAGATACAGAGGACACATTGTCAACTCATACACTTATGTAAAATCTATTGCTGAAGAGTTGCGTGGATTGGCGTGTGAGCATGATGTTCCTATTGTGTCAGCAACACAAACTACTCGTAGTGGATTTGGTTCTACTGATGTAGAAATCACTGATACTTCTGAGTCATTTGGTTTACCTGCTACTGCTGATCTTATGTTTGCTCTAATCTCTACTGAGGAGTTAGAACAATCAGGTCGCATCATGGTAAAACAATTAAAGAATCGCTATGGCGATCCAACAATGCATCGACGCTTTACCGTAGGGGTTGACAGAGCGAAGATGAAATTGTATAATGTGGACGATGATCCAGCAGAACTTGCAATCACCGATCACGAAGAACCATCCGATGTGTTTGAAGACGTATCAAATCGTCAAAAACGCATCGATAAATTTAGTAACTTTATTATTTGAAACATGTCAAAGGTTAATTTTGAACGCTATCAAGAATTTGTGGCAGAAGTCACTTCAGATTGTTCTACAAACTTTGTTGATTTCGCTGACCGTATTGGTGAGCTTGATAGACAAGGTGCCAATATTGAGAGACTGCTTACTGCTGGTGTTGGAATTAATGCTGAGGGTGGTGAGTTCCTTGAGATCATTAAGAAGATGGTCTTCCAAGGAAAACCATGGAACGAAGATAATCGTGAGCATCTTATCATTGAGTTGGGTGATATTATGTGGTACGTTGCTCAAGCAACAATGGCACTTGATATATCCTTCGATGAGGTAGTTGAGATTAATGTCAACAAACTGAAGAAGCGTTATCCAGGAGGAGAATTTGATGTATTCAAATCAGAAAACAGAGCAACAGGCGACAGATAAGATGTATCATATTTACGATCATAACGGAGTGGTAACCCACTCTTTATCTGAAGAAGATTTTGATCGTCTTTATGATGCAACTAATCAAGACTATGAAGAATGTATACTAGATAAATCTAGTGAGGAGCACTCTTACTAATGTTCAGTCTCTGGATCCATCTACGAGCATTCTTTTCTGTTGTAGTGGTGAGTTGTGCTCACCCTGTCAATTGGGAGCAGTGTGTTCGTGTGGACCAGTGGCTCTTGCCAGAAGTCAAGCAAGGATATGAATTATGGACAGGACAAACACATCCCTATCAAAGTGAAAAAGATTATCTTAACCTCCCTTCTAAATAGTTAGACGGGGGGTTTTTTAATGGCAGATATAAAAACTATATACGAAGCTTTTGCAAAAGATATTGCCGAAGAATATGATATTGCGGGAATAATTCAAAGACATAATTCTTCATTAACAGCAGAGAGTCCTGCCTATACTGAACCTGTAGATAATGCAGCCTCTTTTGGTGTTCTTAAAGTTGTTGCCGATACCTCTAAATCTGGATACGGCACAATGATAACAGTGCAGAACACAAGTGAAAGAGATAACATACTTAATAAAATATATACTGCTCTAGACCCTGAAGCGATAAGAGATAAACTTGTCTTGAAATTATTGGAAAATGAAATCATGGCAGATGTTGAAGATCTAGTATTTACTAGAAGTACTAATTTTTCTAGTGGGTCTAAGACAATTTACATGAATGTTGTTGAGATGAAAAAAGATGGCAAACCAAAAGCGTCTCCAACTCCTGCATTTGTAATTTTTGCTAAGGGACTTAAAGGCACAAAAGCTGACCCACATGAGTTAATGACTGGCACTCTTATTGCTATGGAAAGGATTGTTAATTATGCTCAGATTAATAGGATGAGTACAATTGAGCGAAATACTGCTCTTGAAAATTTGACCAATGAAGTACATTCAAATCACAGAATGGTTGATGGTCATAGCAGTAAGGATGCTTCTGTTATGCAAGGTGACATAGTTAACTTAGCAAAAGCAATATCCGTTTCTAATTATGTTGTTGGACTATGCAAAAGAAATGGAGCAACAATTGAAAAAGTTTATCAAACTGGTGCTGCTTGGAGTAAAGATATAAGAAAAATTAAAGGTAAAGACCAACTTAAAGATCAATTAATTAAAGATTACAATTCATCAGATTTAATTGTCAAAATTAAACATAACAAAATTATACATTATTGGGCACTATCACTAAAGAAAAAATCTGGTATTAATGATGACCCAACTCTATTGAATAAACCATTGGTTGGTGAAGGATCTGATAATGGAAAGAAAAAAGCAGGATACTTATATCTTAGGGGCAATGCTGCACAAAAAACTGCGATGGCATCTGCCGAGGATAATTTTTGGAAACAAGTTTACATGGTAAAATTTGGTCCAGACGCACCTGTTTTTCCATCAGGTAAAAAACTTGGAGACAATGTTTCTCCTACAAATTGGACTGACGTTAACAATTGGAAAAAAACTTTAAATGATTCTTTGTCTGATGCTGATAAGAATGCAGCGTTAACTGGAAAAGAATATCGTAATGTAAAATATCCCAAAAACTTTTTCTTTGAAACACTAGATGAAGTCTTCAGAGACATCATGGAAGAACCAAGAAACTTTAGAGAGTTTTTGGATTTGGCATTTAGATTTGATATTGAAGACTATGTGAAACAAGAGCATTTTCATTTCAGTTTGATTACTGGGTCTGGGAGAGTAAATCCAAATGGCACTCTAACTGTTAGACCTGCAGAAGATAAAAGTTCTGCGTTATTGAAAGAAGTATTTACTGCATTACTTAGTGGTGGCGTTAGGTCATTCAATCCTTCTAGGGCAACTAGAGCACCAAATTTAATTTTGGAAACCACAAGCGGGAAAATGCAAGCATTCCAAAACGGAGCGACAGCTGCCAAACTGTACTACACGATGAAAATTGATACGCTTCCTGTGGTAAACTTAGAAGTAAGATACAAAGGTTCCATCACTGCCTCTCCTCAGTTTCAAGTTTTTATTACAGTGAATTTTAAAAGGTATTTACATACCATTAAAAGAAAACTTAGTACTAAAGGAATTCGCGCTTTCTTAACCCGATGAGCAAAAACACTCACTTAGAGCACCTTGAAGATAGTATTTTATTTGATGGCAAGCAAGGTGCAGTTGATGCATTTAAGTTTTTAGATTTACTTGCTCAAACTTTTTCTGGAAAATCATCCAGTAATTTTAAGATTACTACTAAATGGGATGGAGCACCTGCTATCTTCTGTGGTCAGTATCCTGGCACGGGTACATTTTTTGTGGGTACAAAATCTGTCTTCAATAAAGAAGCAAAGGTTAATACCACACCTGAAGAGATTGATGTAAACCACGGACATGCTCCTGGTCTGGTTGCCAAGTTAAAAGATGCTTTAACTTATTTCCCTAAACTTAATATTAAGGGTGTAGCACAAGGAGACTTGCTTTTTACTGATGATAAAAAATTTGAGGTTATTGATGGCAAGAGATGCATCACCTTCAAACCTAATACAATTACATATGCTATCCCAGAAGATAGTGACTTATATGAAAAAGCAAAACGTGCGAAGATTGGTGTAGTATTTCATACAACTTATAAAGGACAATCAATTGCAGGACTCTCTGCAACTTTTGGATATGATATTAGTAAATTAAAAACTAGTCCTGATGTATTGGTTTTGTCTGCAGAAACAGAGTCATTAGGGAAAGATGTTCTGTTGACTCAAGCAGAGCACTTACAACTTAAGAGAATGAAAAATGCTGGTTCTGCTTTAGTAAGAGCAACTGGTGGATTCCTTGACAAGGTTGCTGTACAGATTGCAGAAAACGACCAGTTGACTGTCGGTCCCAGATTAAAAATCTATTTCAATACTTATGTCAGACAGGGACGCAAGGTCAATAATGCTAAGAAGTTTGTTGAAAACTTCAAGAAATACTTTGAAGGTGAAGTGCAGAAAGCAGTTGCTAAGGTGAAGACACCTAAGGCAAAGGCATCCAAACTTGCAAAACTATATGCTGGTCTGGATTTTATCGAAGCAAACGAAGCAGAGATGATTAAGGCAGTTGGACTATATACAACGTTGCAGAATGCCAAAACATTTTTTGTCCGTAAACTAGAAAAGGGCGAGAAGATTGGTACATATCTACAAACAGAAAATGGTTATGAGATAACAGCGCCAGAGGGATATGTTGCTATCAGTAAAGATAGTACTGCAGTCAAGTTGGTGGACAGATTGTCATTCAGTGTTGCAAACTTCAATGTATCTAAAGACTGGGTAGCAGGAGATAAATGAGTAGAGTAGTAGTAGCGTGGGGTAGATTCAATCCTCCAACAATCGGACACCAGAAACTTATCGATGCAGTTGCTAAGATTGCCGATGGAGATGACTACTTCATCTACCCTACTCATACTCAAAAGAAACCAAAGGACCCACTACCATCTGACAGGAAGGTGGAGTATATGAAAAAAATGTTTCCATCTCACGCATCACATATTATTCATAACAGGGATGTAAACACCATTATTAAATTGTTACAAGAGTATCAGGGAACCTATTCTGATTTGACATTAGTTGCTGGATCTGATAGAATCTCTAGTTATAAAGTACTATTGGATAAGTATAATGGTGTAGAATATACATATAGGAATTTAGATGTAGTCTCTGCTGGCGAGAGGGATCCAGATGCAGATGGTGCTTCTGGTATGTCTGCAAGTAAAATGAGAGCTGCTGCTAAAGAGTTAGATACTGTTACCTTTAGAAAAGGTATTTCAGAAAATTTAAGTAATCAGGATACATCAAAATTAATGATAGAAGTGAGAAAAGGTATGGGGTTATGAGAAATTTTAAACATCTTAGAGAGCAAGCACTGCGTCAGCAACAAAGACATGAAGAATTTTTTCAAGAAGGTGACGCGGTTATGTCTGCATTAACTGGAGAAAAAGGAACAATTAAACGTGTAGGTGGTAACTATGCTATAGTAATTTCCGAATCAGGTCAGATGTTTCGTTCGTGGATAAAAGATATCCGTCATGTCAATGTTATAGATTCTATAAATAAAGAGAGGAAAAGAAGTATCTTCGACAATAATGGAACGTCAAAAACCAACGACTAGTGTTCAGCATAATGACGAGTTCTCTAGAGCTCTAATTGAATCTTATGGTAAATGGACTCAGGGTGCAGGATTCGGATGGCATCTTCATGAAGAAGGTATTCCTGCCGAGCAGAAGCAAGGCGAGGAACAACCTACCCGTGAAGGCGGTGCTGATGCTTCCACATCAATCCCTGATCTTGCTGGTAGTGAAGAGAAGAGTGATGAAGGTGAAAAAGATATCAAAGCAAATGCAGGTGCTCCTGATCCTGCTACCGATTTACGTGTTGGTGCAGGCGTCAAACAATCTCACGGAGCAGAAATTCGCGACACCACGAAGGTGGTTGCGAAGGAGTCGTGTGATACCTGCTCTAATTGCGGAGGGAAAGGGTGCTCCAAGTGCCAGAAGGAAGATAAGAATAGTATGAAGAAAGAAAAAGCAGTGACTGAAGGCAAAGGTCTCTATGCAAATATTCATGCTAAGAGAAAAAGAGGTGGCACTCCTGCTAAACCAGGCAGCGATGCTTACCCCGCTAAGGATGCATTCAAGAAGTCTGCTAAGACTGCTAAGAAAGAAGCAGTATCGTTTGAACTTGATGGTGTTGAGTATGTCTTTGAAGAAGAAGTAATCGAAGAAGGCATGAAGACCGCACGTAAAAATGTCGGTGCTTCTACATGCTGGAAGGGATACAAAGCATCTGGCACCAAGAAAAAAGGTGGCAAAGAAGTTCCTAATTGTGTCAAGGAAGGAAAGAAACTTGATGCAGTAGGTAAGGAAGACAAGGACATCGACAACGATGGTGATCACGATAAGTCTGACAAGTATCTCCTAGCACGTCGTAAGAAAGTATCCAAGATCATTGGTGCTAAGAAAAAAGGCATGAAGGAAGAAACCGAAAAAAAGTAAAAAAGCCAGTGGTTGAGATCATGCCTGAACTAGATGACGGCGAACCAGATCCTAAACCAATGAAACCTGGCAAAAAAGATAAAAAGGATAAATAATTCATGCCCTATGACATGAAACAATGTTGTCTTTTCTACTCCCACTAGCATCAAAAATTATCAAAGATGCTGTCGATAAAATTCCTGACAATGAAGAACTTGGTGAGAAGATGGTTGAGATCTGTCTTGTTATTCTTGCTAAAGCAGTTAAGTTGACCAAGACTGATATGGACGATCAACTTCTTGAGGTTGTATCTGCCGCAATTAAGAACCGAGAAGAGTGATAATACGGGGAGAGGTTGTGCCTCTCCTTTTTTTATAAATAATATGAGAATCGAATAGTCTACTGGAGATCCAATGTCCCTATACGGAAGAACGGACAGCAACGTTAACAAAGCCAAAGCAGGCATTGGAGTTGCTGCATCCGCACAAGCAAAGCAAACAATTTTTCTTGACGACACAGAAGCAGCACTTGCTGAGAACAAAGCACGTGGTCTGAATGCTCCTGGTTGGTGGTCCTACTATACCTACACTGATTGTGAAGGTAACACCCGTCATAAGGCAGAGATGCTGGTAACCATTGCTGGTCCTGATCTTAATGCTAATGAGACTCAGGCAGATGATGCTGCTGCAGCAGACGTAAGTGTATTGATTGACATCCAGACACAACCAGCAGATACTGCTGTTGCTGTTGGTGCTGCTCTACAACTTGTTCTTGCCGCTACCGCTACTCCTCCTGGTGATGCCTCTGTTCTCACCTTCCAATGGCAGAAGAAGTCTGGTAAGAAATGGGCAGATGTTTCTGGTGCTACCAATACAACGTTTGATGTTGCTTCTTATGCGGCAACTGATGCTGGTTCCTATCGTGTCAAGATTAACTCCACTAATGGTGCTACCGAGAAAATCTCTGCTGTTGCTGTTGTAACTACTGCCTGATAAGGAATGATCTTCGATGAATTGACACCAGATAACTGGTTATTTTTTACTATCAAACATTATGATAATCCTCAATCAGTTACCTATGGTGATTTTGAAGAAGATCTAAATAGGATTAGGTATATTAAACGTTTATTCAAACGATATGAGACCACAGGTGAATTAAAAACTCACCTGATTTTAAATCATATTATCGTGATGTATAATGTATTTGATGACGCTGCTACGCCTCTACTTTTTTATAAAATAGAGGCTACGCATTGGGCATATTTAAAAGCATTCATGCTTTTTCTAAATAGATTACCACAAACTCTTAACACTAAAGTAGACCAAGAATGTCTGAAGCAATTGAATCTAATTTAAATGAAATGATGCTAGGTAATGGTAGTGGTCTTGCTATGCCTCCTGCATTTGTGTTTGTAAACACAAAAGGTCAACGTAAGTATAAAAAAAATAATCAAGACAAAGTAGATGGTCGCACTGCAGGTGCGAAAAATATGCTCTCTCGTATCAATACCCGTAAAAAAATGAAAGAACAAGTAGAAGAAACAATTATTTCTGAAGCAGTGCCCTCAGAAACTGAGAGAGCACAGAAGCAAATCCAGCAAGGCAAAAAACTTGGACGCCAGAAGGATATGCAGAAGAAGAAAAAGGAAGCAAAAGAAAAAATGCAGTCCAAGACATCAGAAATGGACACCCTGATGAAAGCACGTTTGTCTGACTTTAAAAAGAAAGCAAGCGATCAACAGAAAAAAGTCCAGAAAAACTCTTTTGAAATGACAGGTGATACTATGATTCATGAAAATACTGATGCACTAGAAGTTGCTCTACAGGTTGCAACTCAGGAACTTAATCCTGCAGGCGAGACATCATTCGCTAAGATTGATTTTTCTGATGGCACTACGCAGAACCTAGATAGTTTCTCTGCCAAGCGTATTGCTGCTTGCTATGCACAACTAGATGAACCAAAGCAGCAACAGTTTAGATTCATGCTGAACAAAGATGCGTCTTCGTATCAGTCGGCATTGGATTTCGCTGTAAGAAATGTATAAATAATAAGTATAATTACGCACACTGGCATGTAGCATATATGGCGTTTGGTCTTGGTAGATTAGCAGTTTTAGAATCAAAGCTTGACATTTATGAAGATCTCTCCAAAGAGATGCTTGACAAACTCGAAAGAGCAGTGGGAACAATCTCAGAAAACAGCAACAGAGTTGCTGTAATCTTGGAGCGCCATGAAAATCGTTTGGATGAATCCGAACGTGCCGATAAACTCATCATTAGTATGCTTGATGAGATGAAGGAAAGGCATGAGAAGGATCATCAACTGGTTCAAGAAAGGATCAGTAAGATCCAAAGGAAAGTGGATGTCAATGCAAAGTTTGTGATAGGTGCTGGTGCTGTGCTTGCTACCCTTGTGGCAGTGTTACAAGTGGTCCCACCTATCATTAAAATCTTGACACCTGGTTCCAACACTGCTATGATGGAAGGACCAAGACCTTTAGTACGTGAGTTATCTTGATAGCAAGTATGTCAGTCTGATTTCTTCGCAACTTGATAAGTTCGTAAAGAAGAACGACAAGACATATAATTTTCGTTGTCCATATTGTGGCGACTCTCAAAAACATAAAAACAAAGCTCGTGGGTATCTTTTCAAAGTCAAGAATGACTTTGTGTTTAAGTGTCACAATTGTGGCATGGGCAGAACGTTTACTAATTTCTTAAAAGATCACTCATCTCATCTCCATGATCAGTATGTCATGGAAAGATATAGAGAGGGATTGACTGGCAGAAATAGTCAGACTGCAAAACCAAAACTTGATTTCAAGAAACCAGTCTTTAAAAAAACGAAAGAGACAGGATTACAACCAATCTCTGCGCTAAATAGTTCTCACCCAGCAAGAGAATATTTACAGAATCGAAAAATTGAAGACTTAAATAGTTTTTACTATTGCCCCAAGTTTAAAGCATGGACTAACGAACAGAAGAGAACGTTTGATACGTTACGTCAGGATAGTCCAAGAATTATCATCCCATTGAGGGATAAAGATGGAACCATGTTTGGTTTCCAGGGAAGATCTCTTGCCCCTAAAGCTAAGATCAGATACATTACAATTATGCTAGATGAGTCCATGCCTAAAGTGTATGGATTAGATCGTGTTGACTCCACCAAGGAAGTATATGTCACAGAAGGACCCTTCGACAGTCATTTCATTGACAACGCTATTGCTATGTGTGGTAGCGATGTTAACCTTAGCAGTTACGATTATCGATTCGTATACACCTACGACAACGAACCCAGATCTAGAGAAATTGTTAATAAGATTGCATCAACGATCAAGGCAGGGCACAAGGTAGTCATCTTCCCTAAGAGCATTAAAGAGAAAGACTTAAACGACATGGCACTCGCTGGACATGACGTTCAATCTCTGGTAGAATCAAACACTTACAGCGGCTTAGAAGCAACACTTAAAATGAACGAATGGAAAAAGGTATGAGCACAATCAACGTAGAGAAGCGCGACGGGTCCATTGAACCTCTCAACCTTGAAAAGATTCACAAGATGGTTGAAGAGGCGACAGAAGGTCTCTCAGGAGTCTCTGCAAGTCAAGTAGAAATGCATTCCAATATTCAATTTCATGATGGGATCACTACTGAGAACATTCAAGAGATTCTTATTAGATCTGCGAGTGATTTAATTAGTCTAGATAATCCAAACTATCAATACGTTGCTGCTCGACTTCTTCTCTTTGGTCTTCGCAAACAAGTATTTAATAAATCTGTTTGGAAAGATGGTATGCCATCAGCATATGATGTTGCACTATATAATGCTACCATCAACAAAGTTTATGATGAAGAGTTGCTAGATAAGTATAGCGACGATGACTGGGACAAAATTAATACTTGGGTAGATCATGGTAGAGACTATCTGTTTTCTTATGCAGGTCTACGCCAAGTTGTAGATAAGTATCTTGTCCAAGATCGAAGCAGCGGAGATGTGTACGAAACTCCTCAGTACATGTATCTGTTTATTGCAATGACATTGTTTGCGGAGTACCCTCTAGATACTAGACTCGATTATGTCCGAAGATACTACAACGCAATCAGCAAGCACAAGATCAACATTCCCACACCTATCATGGCAGGGGTGCGAACTCCACTTCGACAGTTTGCTAGCTGTGTTCTTATTGATGCTAATGACACCCTCGATAGCATCTTTTCTAGTGACATGGCGATTGGCAAGTATGTTGCTCAACGTGCAGGAATCGGTATCAACGCAGGCAGAATCCGTGGGGTCAATGCTAAGATCCGAGGCGGAGAAGTCGCTCACACAGGTGTTATCCCATTCCTCAAAAAATTTGAAAGCACTGTCAGATGTTGTACGCAAAATGGCATCCGAGGTGGATCAGCTACAGTACACTTCCCAATCTGGCACCAAGAAATAGAAGACATTATTGTTCTTAAAAATAATAAGGGCACAGAAGATAATCGTGTACGTAAACTAGATTATTCTATTCAAACATCCAAGTTATTCTATGAACGTTTCATTAAGAATGAAGAGATTAGCCTCTTCTCACCGCATGACGTACCAGGTCTCTATGATGCTTTTGGTACTGATGCATTTGACGCTCGCTATGTGGACTATGAATCAGATCAGTCTATTCCAAGAAAGACTGTCGGGGCGCAAGAACTAACTCTAGCTCTTCTAAAAGAAAGAGCAGAAACTGGTCGTCTATATATCATGAATATAGATCATTGCAACTCTCATTCTTCTTTCAAAGATAAGGTTAGTATGTCTAATCTTTGTCAAGAGATTACTCTTCCTACTAACCCAATTGAGCACATTGATGACCCATTTGGGGAGATTGCACTATGTATTCTCTCTGCAGTCAATGTTGGTAAACTCAAATCACTAGATGAAATGGAAGAACTATGTGACTTAGCAGTCCGTGGTCTCGAAGAATTGATTGATTATCAAAACTACCCTGTTAAAGCAGCAGAAATCTCAACACAGAATCGCCGTAGTCTAGGGGTAGGTTACATTGGTCTTGCTCATTACCTAGCACGTCAAGGAGTTAAATACGATGACCCAGCATCTTGGAAACTTGTCCATGACCTGTCTGAATCTTTCCAATACAATCTACTCAGAGCCAGTAACGAGTTGGCAAAAGAAAAAGGAAAATGTGGTTATTACGATCGCACAAAATATTCCGATGGTGTCCTCCCAATCGACACTTACAAGCGTGAAGTTGACACAATCGCAGGAGGATTGAATTGTGATTGGGATAGTCTTCGCTCAGATATCAAAGAGTTCGGATTGCGACACAGCACATTGTCCGCACAGATGCCTTCAGAAAGTAGTTCCGTTGTGTCAAATGAAACCAATGGAATCGAACCACCTAGAGATTACTTGTCCGTTAAAAAATCAAAGAAAGGACCTCTTAAGCAAATTGTTCCTCAGTACAATACCCTGAAGAACAACTACACTCTTCTATGGGACATGAAGAGCAATGAAGGATACATTAATATTGTTTCTGTAATGCAGAAATTCTTTGATCAAGCAATTTCTGGTAACTGGAGTTACAATCCAGAAAATTATCTAGACAATAAAGTTCCAGTCTCTGTAATGGCAGGTGACTTTTTAAATACATATAAGTACGGTTGGAAGACTTCGTATTATCAAAATACGTATGACAGCAAAACCGATATTGATACTGATGATACTAATGAAGAACCAAAGTCTGCTGAAGACTTAGTACAAGACATTTTAAACCAAGAACAAGAAGGAGAAGCGTGTGACAGCTGTGCAATTTAAAGTTAGTGATGCAGAATATAAAACAATTGAAGGCATGACCGTGTTTAATAAAAATCATGTGGACACCACTACACAGACAATGTTTTTTGGTGCCCCTCTTGGGGTTCAAAGATATGATAATTTCAAGTATCCAGTCTTTGATAAACTAACTCAGCAACAACTAGGTTTCTTCTGGAGACCAGAAGAAGTTTCACTACAAAAAGATCGTGCAGACTATCAACAACTCCGACCAGAACAGAAGCACATCTTCACGTCGAACCTCAAGTATCAGATCATGCTTGACTCCGTACAAGGTCGTGGTCCTGGCATGGCTTTCATGCCTTATTGCAGCTTACCCGAACTTGAGTCAGCAATGAATATATGGCAGACCATGGAGATGATCCATAGTCGCTCGTATACTCATATTATCAAGAATATCTACCCTGATCCGTCTGAAATTTTTGATCAAATTATCACTGACGAAAAAATTCTGGAACGTGCTACCAGTGTCACTAAAGCATACGATGAGTTTCTACAAGCAGCACATCAGTATGATAGTGGTAACATGTGGCGTCCTGACTTTAAAGATTCCCCAAGTGCTCAGTGGGAATTGAAAGATCTGAAACGTAAATTGTATCGTGCTGTAGCAAACGTTTATATTCTTGAAGGAATTAGATTCTATGTTTCGTTTGCTTGTTCTTTTGCGTTTGGCGAGAACAAACAGATGGAAGGTAATGCCAAGATTATTTCTCTTATTGCTAGAGATGAATCACAGCATATGACTATCACCCAAAACATCCTTAACAAATGGAAAGAGGGTGATGATCCTGATATGATTTCTATTGTCAAAGAAGAAGAAGAAAATGTTTATAACATGTTTAGAAAATGTGTGGAAGAAGAAGTAATCTGGGCTGATTATCTTTTCAAAGATGGATCGATGATTGGTCTTAATGCAAAACTTCTACAGAAGTATGTTGAGTGGACTGCCAATAGACGCATGAAAACTATTGGATTGAAACCAATCTTTGATGTTCCAGCAAATAACAATCCTTTGCCTTGGACACAACACTGGTTGAGTTCTAAAGGATTGCAAGTGGCACCACAGGAAACAGAAGTTGAGTCATATGTAATTGGAGGTATCACACAAGATGTTGAAGAAAATACTTTTGCGGCTTTTGAATTGTGATAAGATATTCTTTACCTCGATGGAGAGAAGATCTCCTACAGACAAACCTACTCAATCAGGAGGAGAGAGATCTCCTCTCGAAGGGTCCATCAAGTCTCGCTCAAGCATGGAGAATGCAGGCAATAAAGTACAAATACGCGACCCGTGGGACTAATGGATGTTGAATTGATTTCTTTCGGACGTGATGGTATTATCATTGCCGATTTGCAAGAGAGTGATGTTGATATTGTAACCAAAGAAGTTTATTCTATTAAAGAAAATTTTGATGGACACATAAAAGCAACAAACTTTCTTGCTGGAAACATTGAGCAAGAATATAAATTATCTCAAGATAGTATTCAATGTTTAGATAGAATACTGAGACCAATTATTGATGAGTACAATAAAAAATTTACTTGTGTACGTGACATCATGGTTTTGGATAATGATCTTCCGATGGACTTGGTTTATACTTGGGTAAACTTTCAAAAAAAATATGAATTTAACCCTGCCCATAGACATGGCGGGGTTTTTAGTTTTATCTTTTGGATAGATATTCCTTTTTCATATGAAGATGAGATGCAAACTCCAGGTGTCATAGATTCAAATACAAAGTGTCCTGGTGTTGTCGAGTGGTTATACACTGGCTCGCTAGGAAGAATAGAAGGATTTAAGTTGCCTGTAGATAAGACATACAATTATAAACTTGCTTTGTTTCCATCTGCTATGATGCATTTAGTGTACCCTTTCTATACATCTGATGACTATAGAATTAGTGTGTCGGGCAATTATTTCCTCACCGATAAATATTTAAAAAATAATATGTAATGAAAACACAAAGTGCTAAGGCGAAGGGCAGGAATCTACAGAAGTGGGTGAGACAAATGTTGATCGAGATTTTAGATGTTCATCCTGAGGATATTGAGTCGCGATCAATGGGTGCTGGTGGAGAAGATCTTATCATGGCCCGTGCAGCAAGACAAAAGTTTCCTCATTCGATTGAATGTAAGAATGTGGAAAGGTTAAATGTATGGGATGCTTATGAACAGGCAGCATCAAATTGTGGTGACTATGAACCAATCGTAGTCATGAAGAAGAATAGGAAGAAACCACTGGTTGTTGTGGATGCTGAATATTTTATTGCTCTCTTTAATAAATAGAGTTGCCTAACTCTTTACTCATGGAATCAAATCCACAGAAGAAAGAGGAAGCCAAAAAGGAAAACAAATTTGAGTGGGCGGATGAGGGTGTATCAACTCTCGTCCGAGTTATTATTCTTGGTTGGTCAGCAGCAATTCTGACTCTTAATTATGTAACTGTTCCTGGTATTCCTCAGAAAAATATCGATCCAACTTTTAT